>Ga0099797_100288_pt1 | contig 33346 bp, 14 predicted proteins | sample Uncmet_Sort48C_1_FD_89871 | JGI IMG/M metagenome (GOLD analysis project Ga0099797, IMG submission 89871) | Marine eukaryotic communities from CALCOFI LINE 67, Pacific Ocean - C012_Sort48C_1 | ecosystem: Environmental > Aquatic > Marine > Oceanic | place: Pacific Ocean: Monterey Bay | collected... | reverse complement strand
TAAAACCAGATGAACGTTACCCTACTCTTCAGAGTACCTATGATACAATACATTTTGGTGTACAATAAGTACAAGAATGAGTAGTATACAGACCAAACCCTAATTTTCGATGCCTTCAGTTGAGGCAGGCCCGAGGGTAGAGAAAATGCCTCAGATTGACTTGGACCTCATTTTTAGCACATATACGTAATTCTCCAGGTTGGAATTTTTCTATATGTCAAATACATATTGGAAAGTCCATCAACGAAGCGATGTTCGATATAAAAATGGGTTTGGGAAATGTTCACTTCTACTATTCTTTTTGGTATGAAATTATACTTAATAAATAGGATTTAGTATTCTCTCCCCTATAATGAAAATAGAGCAGAATAGGGTAGAAAAGTAGAGTTACGGGGGAGTATGCAAAAACCTGTCCAGACTACTAATAAATATAATAATAACAAAAAAAATAATAATAAATAATAATAATAATTCGAATATATTATTGCGGATGCAATAATGTAGTAGTGTAAGGAGTATAATATAATATTGATATTATATTTTTTATAATATTACTATTTATTATTATAAAATATATAATAATGAACTACATTTTTTTCGAGAATAACTTGTAGTAACAATTAAAATGTTACTTCTCATGCAATGGACCACCCAAGACATTTCTTATCCTTTGTACAGTTTCATGCCCAATTGTATTATATTACACATTGTTGTAGAATGTCGTACTCCGTTGCATCTTCCGAACTCAAGCGACCAGGAGAAGAAAGAAAACATCGGGTGTGGCAGTTTGCTACGTCAGGCGGGGTTACCAGTGTGGATCCCTACAGTCTAAAGACACTAAGGGTGTTACTCAATGCGTCTGGGACCCTATATAGGTCACAAGAAAGTGTTCGTGCGCTTCGAAAAACGCAATATTCGTGTTTGTATGAATTTTGGTGTTATTTTTGGGACGTACCGCACATATTGCTGTCGTTGCAGGGCTTTGTCTTGTATTTTTATGGTATGTGTGATTTGCTATATTTGCTGTTTGCTGTTATTCCATTGAACGTCGTCCTGACTCGACGCCGATATAAAAAATGGCACGAGGACGGCAGGGGAATGGATTCGCTACGTCAACCATCCCAGAATATTCCAGTGCCGGAAAAAGAGGTTAAAAAGTATGATTTTATGATTTTCATGAGCGTCGTTAATACGGTGATAGCCTCTTGGGTGTGGGCTGCTTGTACGTTATGGATACCTCTTCTTTGGATAGAAAGCGCCAGCGCTGCTCGCTTATCGCTTTCCTTGAAAATATTAGTACAGTGCATCGAAATATCTGCTTGGGCGTCTGGTCCTTTTGCATTTTTTGCATTTTTCCATACTTCCTTTGCTGTTTCTCTGGCATTTTATGTAAAATACCATCAACTGGTTAAGAGAACCACGAGCTTGATCAATAAATTCAACAATAACAATTACAATATGAAAGAGAATGAGTTGGAAATCCAGACTTTTGTCGAAGAGTGCATCCCGCACCACATGGAAATATGCCGTAGCATGCATAAATATTCCTCAAGCACAAGCATGAGCCACTTTATCAACGTGTGTGGGGTAATATGGTTGATAGGCATGTGTTACATAAACGCCTTCGTACTGAAAGTGGAGAACGAGAACGCTTGGTGGTATGTGCGACCGTGGACCACACTTGGTTTTTTTACATTTGCCTTCTTCCAAGTATTGATGCCGTTTGCTCTGTTATCCTCAAAAACAGTTGAATACATTCGTGTGACGGAAACTTGCTTGGGGAGCATAGCTGCGTATTGTGATAGCGGAGTCTTAGATGTCCATGGGGAGGATATTAGTGAAGTTGCAAGGAGAGAATTAAATGTATTTACCGTGGTACAAGACTTATCTTTCATCCGGATCATGGGAATGCCGGTCCAAGTTGAAACGGTGACAAAACTTTTTTATGTCTTGGCAGTGCTATTTATTCTGCCGCTTGTAACTACGTCCGCATAACTTTTGTACGACACTAAAAAAATGCAACAGAGCATATAATTTTAGGGTCAGTTTTAATTTTAACTCATCTATGAAGTAGATCTCTTGTAAAAAGTTAGGCGAAATTAGACCGAAGCGGGATATTAAAAAAAATCTTAAAAATAATACTTTTTTTTCATTATATTTTACTGTACTCTTCTTCTGTATTATTATATTATTATACCGCCGTAGTATTAATAATTAAATAATAATAATAAAAAGAAAATAATAATTTTACCCACCCTCTCCTCCCTCTCCTCCCTCCTCCTCCTCCTCTTCTTCTTCTCCTCCATCCACGTTGTTGTTTGTTATTATTATACTGAATTCTTGCTTCTTCTTCTGGGTATATTTATATATAATATAGAAAAATAGAAGAAAAGTTATGCCCTTTTGAAGAAGTATTAAATACACCCACACCACAGAAAAAAGAGAGACTACGTACATCAGCAAAGAAGGTGGAGGTTGGGCATATTGATTTGTCTTGTAATTTCTTGGCGTGTGTGTGTGGCATGTGGCATGTTTTGTTGACGCTGCTTTTGCTTCTCATTTCCAGAGAGGTTGTGTTGGGCGAAGTCGAAAGGGTACGTGTTAGTACCGTTACCAGCACCTTTCGCGATTCACGCAATCGGACCCTTCTTTTCCATGGGACAAACTGTGTGAAGAAGGTGTACCCGTTTTATCCAACCCTTTCAGACGAAAATGTGACAGACATGAAAGGCATGGGGGTGAACGTCGTGCGTTTAGGAGTAATGATGCCAGGCGTCTTCCCTAGTTCAGATCAGCGTCCCAACGCAACGTACCTTTTGCAGATACGACACTTGGTCGACAAATTATGGACAAACGGCATATATACCATAATCGACCTTCATCAGGACGTTCTGTCTCCTTTGGTATGTGGGGAAGGGACCCCACAGTGGATGTTAAACATGAGCGACCTTGGCTCACTGCCGTTGCCAGAACCTTTGGTTTGGCACAAGGAGAAGGACGCCTGCAAACTTCCTCGGCAGGGCTGGTTCAAGTTTTTGGGGTGGAGCGAGTGGTACCTGACTGATGCCGTTGGGAAAGCATTTCAGCAGCTTTACCACGGCGGAAATCTAATGTCGCACATGTTTGATAAATATTGGGCAGTGGTATCTTCCTATTTCAAAGACGTCGAAGGGGTGCTTGCGTACGAGTTATTAAACGAGCCGTGGATAGGCGATTACATCAAACACCCACGCCTTCTTCTTGAAGGTCAGTTGGCGGAAAGGATGAACGTAGGCGTTTACATGCAGCGGAGCCATGGGATCGTTCGCCAAAACGACGCTAGGACGCCTGTTCTGTACAGCCCAGCAGAACTGAACAACCGAATATTTAGACATGTTGGGTACGAAGATGGGTTTTTACCTGGAGAGCCGATGGCATTTCACGTATACTGTCTTTTAGGGACGGACGGACCGGGGCCCGTGACCGGGCTTGAGAAAGACATTTGCAGGTTTGATGACAATTTTACCTTGTCAACGCGCGAGTCGGACCTAAAGCGACTCCATACTGCAGGGTTTGTCACCGAGTTCGGCGCCACGAACGACGTCACGACAGGGTTGGCGGAAGTAAACCGGGTTGCAAATTACATGGATCAAATGTCTCCACCGATTTCTTGGGCGTTTTGGGATTACGGTTTGAACCAGGAAGCAGACTACGAAAAGGTAGTCGCGCGGAGCTACGCCACCGCCGTGCCAGGTTTGCTGCTCACACAGGAGTTTAACGCTGAAAGCGGTTATTTCAAAGCAACCTTTCTGTTCGAAGGCGGTCCAGCCGGAGGAGACGCGGAACTGTTTCTCTCGAAGCGTTTCTACTACCCAGCAGGAAGAGAGCTGGAAGTAGCAACAGCCCGGCAGTTCAAAGTGGAAGATTTGCCAAATGGTATGGTTCACATCTCGTTCGGTGCATTGGCCAAGGCAGTTGAAGGCCCGGAAATTGTCACAATTCAGTGTTCTAACAAGATATGAAAAAAGAAAAAATCTAAATTCTTAATAATAGAGAAGTAAACGAGCACAAAGCCATTCTTAGTTCGTACACGTAATTTACATCATTCTGCCCGTGAGGCCATCCGCCCACCAGGCTTCCCATTCACCTTGAAGGGTAGCGTTGACACTTTGGCCGCCAGCATGTGACCAGAGGACGTTTCAACTCCAACCACGGCGTTCTTCTTTTCGAGCCTCTTGTCGATATACCCTAGGCCTATGTGTTTCCCAAACTTGGAAGAGTACCCCAGAGCCGTTACTACGCCAATATGGGGAAGCTCGTGCCCGTCGGTGTACTCGCTCATGGCGTCCTCGTCGCCATCAACCGTCCCAAAAATGCGCAAGTGCTTCCCTCGCATGTAGTCCCCTTGCTGGAGGGCACTGTTTAAAAACCAAAACCCGCAAAACACGCGCTTTGGGCCTCCCTCGTTGACGATTTTTTGAAGCGCTTCCTTTCCAATGAATTCTGGCTCCATGAACGGGTTCACGAATCGTTTTGGAAGCCCAAGCTCGAGCGCGTTCGTGTCCTCGAGTGTGTCTCCACCAAAGGAGAGCATGCCCGCTTCGAGTCGGCGCTGCTGGTTGGGGGCCCCAGGCTTGATGTTGTACTTTTCCCCCGCGGCAATGCAAATGTCCCATAGTTCGCCTCCCCGCGCCCCGTCCTCTAGGTAAATTTCGTAGCCTAGCTCTGGGCTCCACCCAGACCTAGCCAAAAGGGTTGGAATCGGGGGAAGATCAGGCCGAGTGGGGGACACGATGGACGTCCGGACCGGGTCGCGAGCAAAGTCAAAGTGGCCCAAAGAGTCGATGAGATCGTCGTCACCGTACAGTTCCTTGACAAGGTCCGCAGATTTTGGTCCCTGCAGCGCGAGCGGCGCGACGTCTGGCTCGGTCACCTTAACGTCGAAGCCCTGGGAAACAGAGACCCCTTTTGCCCAGAGCAGCACATCGGAGTCCGCGATGGAGAACCAGTAGGTTTCATCGTCAACTTTTAACAATACTGGGTCGTTGAGCACAATGCCGTCCTGGTCTGTCATGATCGCATAGACACCTTTTCCTACTTTCAGGTTGGATATGTCGCGACACGTTATCAGCTGCGCGAGTTTGTGAGCATCGGGCCCTTTGAGCTGTACCTGCCGCTCGGCTGCGACGTCCCAAATCGCGACGTCCTCGGTCAGCGCCTTATACTCAACATCGGCCCCTTCATTAAACAGAAGGGGCATGAGCATCCGGTTGTACACGGTAAACTCCTTGACCCCCGCCGTCAGCGTCTTTTCGAAAAATGGAGACTTCCTCAAGCGCGCCGACAACGGGGCCGCGCCCGGAATAACTGGGTGCCCCTCAGTCTCGTGGGCCATGGCATCCAGGAATCGCGACGACAATGGCTCCGTGTTGGAAAAAGGCGCGGGATCGTTGGTCTCATAACCCGGGTATGTTGCCTGGTCATCCGAACCACCAAGCGTTCGAAACCCAAGGCGATGTGAAAAGCGGTTTACCCGAAGGGAACGGCGAGTAACCGAACACAGCATGAGGAAGAAGGTAAAAAAACCGTGGTGCGTTCAGTAAGTAGTTTTCAAACGTTTAACTATAAATTTCATCGTATACCCAACAAAGAAAACAAAAGGCATTCAATTTTTTTGATCACGTACACTTTCTCTAACATACTTTTAACAAATAACAAACCGTATGCAGAATATATATATATAGTTGATAATTGTTTATAATAAATAGTAGTCAGTCACCACCACCACCACCACCACCACAGTTGCTATTATTATTATTACTTATATTATACCACTACTTAATCTAACGGTGCGGTAGTAATACTGGTAGGTACGAACGAATGGAATTAAAAAACGAAGTTCGTTCTTTTCTTCATCATTTCGATTCTTCTTGCTTCTTGCTTGGTTGGGTTCCGGGTTCCGGTATAGAAGCATAGGATGCAATGCACCACAACACACAGAACAACAAAGAACAAAGAAGAAACAATTCAGAGAAGAAGAGAAGAAAAGAACAAAAAGAAGAAGCAAATTTGAAAAGAAAGAAGAAAGAACAAAGAAGAAACAATTCAGAGAAGAGAAGAACAAAAAGAAGAAGCAAATTTGAAAAGAAAGAAGAAAGAACAGGAAAACTCACTTGAAGAAGAAGTTGAATTTAATAAATATCATATATTAGTATAGTTAAAGTATATTTCCTATCATAATCATTAGGGCAAGTTTGATAAATTCTGTGAAATAAGAAAAATCGCAAAGCTAGATTCCGTCTTTAATCAATTTCAATGTTAGTATAATATCTATCAACAGTATACCAATTAGTACATAAAATAGTTTCGTCCTAGGAAAATAAATTACACTAAAAGGAGAAAAAAGCAGCAATAATTCAAACGAGAAGATGGGAATCGTATTCATACTAATATGTATACTATGTATAGGATATAATTAATAAAAATCATGGCTCATTTCGTCTCTCTATAAAAATCAGTTCTTTCGATTTCTTATGTTTACCCAGACCTGCCGTAATTTTAGATAGGAAACCGTACCTTATCATAGATCATTAGAAGAGACTTAAAAAAAACAGGAGGATGATGTAGAACGACGACGGACGACGGACGGAGAGGAGGATCCTCCCCTCCGTTTGTAGTAGTAGTAGTGCCAAGTAGGGAATAGTAGAAGATAGAAGAAGAAGAAGCGAAAATTGAATTGTTTGTCTATCTATAATCTATGTTTCTCTGTAATATAAACTCTACACGTTTTTCAGTCTTTTATAAAAATTTGCACATCTTGCCATGTCGTTCATTCTTCTTTAAATACACATAACCGAATACCAAACGAACGGAAGAGTCTTGGTCTTCTCGGATTTTTACGGATATATGCACGCGTCGACATTTGGGCCGCGCGTGCTCCGTCGGGGACTCCTGCGACAAGGAAAGAAGGTCGCGAATACCCCATGGTGCTCGCCTGGAAGGGACGCACGGGCCACTCTCGGACCCTGTTCGCTGGGTCTTCTTGGGTCTAGCGCCAGGGCGTTTCACTCCTCAAGTGCTGCCTCCTCCGTTCTTGGCGATTGCATGTCTGGCTACTCAATAGAAGTTACTCCCAACGCTGCGCGAAAAATAAAGTCGTTCGCCGACATCGAGCTGCTCGCGCCGGGAACGACCGTAAACGTAACTTATCTTGTCGGCGATGACATCGACGAGTCCCTGCAAATATGCAAGCGACTTGTCGAGGGGGGTATGCGCCCCGTTGCCCACGTCCCCGCCCGCGCGTTTACGACGATCGACGATGCGGAGGATTACCTGTCTCGCCTAACGAAACTGGGAGTGGAGGACGTGCTCGTGCTAGGAGGTGGCGCGCCTCTACCCGCGGGGGAGCTGCACGAGACGATGCAGATTCTGGAGTCGGGCCTTCTCCAGAGCTACGGCTTCAAAACGGTTGGAGTTGCAGCACACCCTGAGGGTCACCCCGACATTGGCGAAAATGAGCTGCTGGATGCGTTGTTGCGTAAAGCAGAGTGGGCCCGCAATCATGGAATAGACCTGTACTACGAGACTCAATTTTGCTTCGAACCAGGGCCCATCATTGAGTGGGAAAAGCGCACTCGCCAAGCGCTGCAGGAGCACCTCCGGAAGACGTCTACTAGTGGAGATGAAGACGGTGGGCACGGCACCGAGTGGTTGCCATCAGTGCGCCTTGGCGTTGCCGGGCCTGCAAAGATATCGTCGCTGATCAAGTTTGGGGCCATGTCTGGGGTAGGAAACAGCCTAAACTTTGTCAGCAAGTACGCTGGCAACGTGTTCAAGCTTGCCACCAAGATGGGGCCGGAGGAGTTGATCCTCGGCGTGGGGGAGCACCAACGGAATGACCCGGGCAGCATGATTGAAGGCTTTCACTTTTATCCATTCGGGGGGTTCAAAGCTACGCTTAAGTGGATTCATGAGCAATAGGAGTTTCAAAACACATTTTTTCACAATCATTTTAATATGATAAAACTTTTTATTGAAACATTTACTTATGATATAAAATTTAGATATGCGTAAATAAAAACAAGAAAATTGGTTGTTATTTAAGTAATTAAAATTAATGTACTGCGAACTGAACTCTAGATTTAGACATTCAAGGTTTATATTCCTTCATGTACCGCGAACTTAATCTGTGCTCTTTTGGTGTAATTAAAATTTTTCTTCCTCATGTACCGCGAAAATGAATCTGCTCCTTTTGCCCATTAAAGGTTTTCGTTCCTGCATGTATCGGTACTGTTATGAAATTTAAGTATCATATCATAATTAAAATTAATGTACTGCGAACTGAACTCTAGATTTAGACATTTGAGGGTTACATATAAATAAAAAATACTACAAAGTAGGGTACTTCGTATCATTCTAGTCGTCTACTCTTAAAATGCACTATATTGTTGTGGTGGTTTTTGCAATTTTTAAAAAAATAAACATATGATAATATATTATATCTATATTATAATTTGTTTTTTTCATTGAGCAGTACCACAGACAACGAGCCCCGTTAAAACATTTATGCCGCTGTGTACTTTTAAGACCAATCAATTGGAATCTTGACCAGAACTTGGGGAGGATCCGCAATAGGAGGAGACATTGTTCTTGAACTGACACCTTCTTTTTTTCTTTAATTTTAATTACTATAAGAGAGTCTTAAAACATACTATATTATTTGGTTTTTTTTTTAAAATTACTATAAGAAATAACAGCCAAATTTTTCTTGTATATAATCATATTGGCATTTGTTTTGGAAATTGCAACGATTTCATCCCGGTCGGTGTATTCTTCTTCTTCTTTTTGGACCCTCGCCGGCTTCTCCTCCCTTGGTTTTTTGACTTTTCCGTGGCCACCGCCCGTCGCACAAGCTCTACGTTCGCACGCTCCTCACGCCGCCGCGCCTCTTCGGCTTTCTTAGCGTCATCCTCTGCTTTCATAATAGCTTCCAACGAGGACTGTTTGTTGTCTTCGTCACGCTGAAACCATTTACTTTGGTGGCGGTCCAGCAATGCCGTGGTGTACTTCTCTTCCTTCTTCTTTTTCGCTTCCATATTCATAATATCCATAAAGCCGATTTTCGACGGTGTCTTCGGGGATGCAGGGACGGCCTTCTTTCTCGGGGAAGCAACCCCTGACCCCCCCCACGCCGCCCCTGGCTTAGAGCTGCCGCTGTTGCCTCTAGCACGTTGCATGAACGCCCCCAGGGTCGCTTGAGGCACCGAAGACGACGGCGAAACAGACAGCGTGCCAGTCAGTCCACCCCCCCCCAATGGCCTACCAGGGCTTTTCGGAGTACTCCCCCAAGATCCCCGGGGAGACGGTATAAACGCGGATGGGGTTCGTTTGAAGGACGACGGAGAGGCGCTTCCCACGAACGATCCACTGTTCGGTTTTGACGAATCACTCCTCTTCCTTTGAATGATGGGAATCAATATCGGGGACGACGAGTTGTCTGCTGGTGCGACAAACCCATTTCCGGTGGGGCTTCCCGATCGGACAATGGTTACAGAGGACGGTGATTTTTCCGAAAACCCATTTTTCTTTTTGTACGCACTGCGGCGGTCTTTGGGTGTTTGCCAAGAGGACGCCTTCGGCTTTGGCTGCGGCTTGTTTTCCGCTTCTTGCATCATTATGGAGAGCAAGCTCGTTTTTGGCTCTTTCGGAGACAAGGGGCTACCTTTGCTGGTAGCACTCCAGGACGGTCGCCGGCGCGACTCCGGAGATACGATTGACCCGGGCGTTTTCATGCAATTGCTCTGGGCTGTGCCCCGGGACTTGCTTGGGGTTTTTTGCTCTTGGCGCTTCTTCGACGGCACCACCTGACTGGAAGTGACGTCTGCCCCATTCCCCTTGCCCCGCTGTCGCTGGATCGCTTTCTTGTGGCGTTTACTCTGCAAGTGAGCCTGGTAATCGTCTGCGCTGTCCAGTTCAACACTGCACAATTCGCACGCTTTTCTTGTCCCATCGAGGGTCTCTTTCTTTCCTTGGTGGGACACTTTCTTCAACTTTTTGATGTTGTCCTTTTCAATATACTTCTTCTTGGCTTCTTTGCGGTTGGTTTCTTCCTCTACCAGTTCTGGGGAAAGCAGAAGCCACGCCTCCAGGTCTTTCAGGTCCTTTGCCAACGGCGCTTTTCGGGCAATTTTATTTTTCTGCTCTTCGGTCAGGGTCTTTTTGTTTAATTTTTCCTGGCGCGCAATCTGCGACAGCTTCTTTCGTATCGCCTTGACGCGGCGCATTACGGTCTTCACGGAGTCCGCGGTGGGCGTTTGTGAGCACAGTTTTTTCACTTCCTCTTTGCCCCCGTCTGTGGACCCCAGTTTCGCGGAGACCTGGCCCCGCAATTCCCTGCTGCTTGGCACATCGTGCACAGGTATAGGGTCAACCATTGGCGGGCTGTCGCAATGTTGGATGGCCCCGAAAAACTCCTCATTGAAGTCAAACACTTGTTCCTCGTTTTCGGAACCGATCATTCCTACGGAGGTCTGGTACATCATGATGCTCCGTTCCCGAGGCCGCGTCGCCGCAAGGACAGCATCCAGGTTCATGAACAGGAAGTCTTTGCAGTACGTTGCGAGCATTTCGCAATTGAACGCCTCGGCGTACGCAAGCACATCCGATATGTTGTGCGCATCGACCGTTTTCGCGAGCGCAATCTCGCAGAGCCGTTCCAGGGTCGGAAATGTCTTCTCGGAGGCCTTGAAGTCCGCCCCAAAGACCACGTCCTCGCTCTCGTCAAAGGACATCATGCTTTTGCCATCGTTCACCGTGCTTCGATTCAGGTGGTCATCCTCTGCTTCGGTGTCTGATTCGCCCATGCTAGTATCGAACGACGTATTTTCAAGAGTGGTGCCCTGGATGTCTTCGTCTTCCACCGCCCAAGGGGCGTGGACGCTGTCCTCCACGCCACACTGCGCAACCCTCAACTTCGGGCGGGATAGGGTGACGACCACCACGGTGTGGGTATCGCCACATGCCACGTTTGTCACGCGCTTCAGCGTGGGGACATTTTGGGGAACGGCCGACGGGGATTTGCACAAGGAACTGCGCCCAAGGGCCGCAGAGTCCCCATCGTTTGAGGTACACCAGGTGAACAGGTCGCCCGTGTCTATGACGGCGCTGAAATGCGTTGCACCCGCCGCAAGTTTCACGGCATGCTTCCCTCTCAGGCCTTTCACAGGCATGGGCATTGCGGGCGTCGACAGCTCGGTGGGGCAACGCGACGACCACGAGAACACTTCCCCAGAGGTGCTAATGGCCGCGTTGTAGTCCCTGGCGCACGCGACATCCACGACGCGAACTGCCCTTGGTATGACGTACACGCCTTGGGGGGATGCGCTTAGCCCCTCTGCGCGGCGCAGATCGTCCGGCCCAGGGAAGGTGACCCGGGTCGGGTTGGGGTTCGTGTGCCCCCACTGCCACACGCGCCCAGAACTCTGGACGACGCACGTGGTGAAGTCGCTGGCCGCAACGTTCACCACCTTGCGAGGCCGACCGTCTCGTTTCGGGACGGACAGGGCAAACACCCTCGCAGGTAGGGCCCAGACAACCTGCTGGTTGTAGTGCGCGACGGCGTGGCCGTCCACGCTGCTGTTGCTTCGGCGCGCGCGCCCTGCGGGAACCCCGACAGGGCCCGGCGAGCCGTCCCACCCGTTGCTGGCGTGCAGGTTCCCACCGTTACTCCCGCTCCTTCCCCGGCCCAGGTTGTGACCGAGCTGCCCGTGCTCGTTCGACCCCCAGGCGTACAGCGCCCCCTCCGCCGTGATGGCAACGGAGTGGGACAGGCCTGCCGCGATGGTCGCCACTTTCTGCTTGCGCAGTTCACCGTCCACTTGCCTCGGGGTGAGGCACACGCGGTGCTCGTCCGCGTGCCGCGCGCCATGGCCAAGTTTTCCATACATTTCCCCCCCCCATGAGTACAGCTGCCCCGTTCTAGTAACGGCCAAAGTGTGGTGTTTGGCCGCAGCGACGCACCGAACTTTTCTCGTTTCAAAAGGGCCGCGGATCAGCGCGGGCAAAATGCTGGTTCGCTCGTCGCCCGTCCCGAGGCGGCCACCCGCCCCTACCCCCCACCCAAAGAGTCGACCGTTCTGCGTGACCGCGAACGTCGTGTACTTAGCTGCAGAGACGGTGACGATGGTCTCGCCGATCAGGCTGTCCACACGACGAGGGGACGTTTGAAGGTTTTTCTTTCCAAAGAGGCCGTAGCCAAGCTGGGACTGGAACTGCCCAAAGGTAAATATGTTTCCGATTTGGTCGGCTTTGGGCGCGTTCAAGGCGCCCGTGAGCGGCAGGGAGACCAGGTCCAACGGGGTGTTCCCGTCACGGTCTGCCTCACATTGCCGGGCCCGCTTCGCGGGGGCGTAAAGCTTGGCGCCGTGCTCGATCAGCATCAGCGCCAACCCAATGCGCTTGTTGTAAAGCGCCCTGTGGAGCGGTGTCCACCCGGACTCGGCGTCGCACTTGTGAATGTTTGCCCCTTTACTGATAAGGTACTGGGCCATTTTTGCGTGCCCGAGGCTGGCACAAAGGTGGAGGGGCGTGACGCCCGAGGCGTTTATTTCGTCCACGGAGTTCCCCCCATCCTCAAGCAGCTGGCGGAGCGCGCTCAGGTCGTTGGCGTTTGCCGCGGCCCAGACGTCGGTCGGCGCCTCGGGCCCTTCCGCCTCCACGATGGCCGTGTCCGAGAAGTCTATGTTGTGCTCGAACCCAGGAAACTCTTCGTTGCTGTCAAAGAAGAAGGTGGCCATGGCGTTTCCCTGTGCCCCCCGATGTATCGTTACGCGAAAAAAGAAAGAAAAATCGTCAATCTAAAGAGACTGCTCGTATTCAGTTGTTCATTCGCACACCTCTCCCCAAACCGTTCCAAAGCAACACTATTACTGCTACAGGAGCAACCGTAAAAACGAAGCAGGACCCCCACAACAAAGGGCAAAGAGCAAAATCAAGAAGAGGTGGATGGACTGGACGGAGTGTACAGGATGGACTCTGTCTCTCTCTCTCTCTCTCTCTCTTTCTAATATAGACTTTGTAAACTTTATCACTTTTTTTTAATTCTATTTATTTATTATTAATATCAATAAATGATTTCATCTAAATCTCCATACAGAGAAAGGCATTTTATCATTCCGAAGGGTCATACTCCATACTACTCCATTATCCATATCTATTATTTCTTAATAATATTTCTTGTATCTTATGTATTAGTAGTAGGCCTAATAAAAGGTGGCTTCTTCTTTTGATGTGAAGAAGATTATTCAAAACAACACTAAATACTATATGTACTATAATAGACTACTATATTATTATACTTAATTATACCCTATTTATATTGTAGCTTCTTATTTGGTCAATGGAAAAGGAGAGGCGTGCGCCAGGCAAAAACAAAAGGAGAGACGGTCGGTCGTCCTTACTTAGCTTTTCAATCTAAAAAAATACGAATAATAATATAATCTAAAATGAATGATTCGATTCATACTTGGTACCTAACATAATCACAGCATCATCCGTTATACTTTTTTAATAATTTTTTTTATAATTAAATTATAAAATAATAAAAGACAAACAAACGAAAATATGAGAATAAGAATTTCAGACACATTAATATATGAAAGGGATGGATGGTTAAAGTTACGAAAAATACCCCGGTTGTGAGGTTGGTGTTGGTTATTTATCTTTCTCGCTCTGGCGTTTGTGTGTCATAGATAAATAATAGATGGGCCAGGAAGGGAGTAAGCCAAAGGGTCCCGATGAGGGCAAGGCGGTAGGGAAAGAAAAAGGGCCAGGGCCGAAGGGTGGCAGTGGCCTGGCCCAGGCAAACCTGGTGGTGGGCGAGAAGCCCGTACCGGTACCGTCCTCACTGTCGTTCCCGGTGCTGTTTAAATCGGGGGACATTGCCGTGCTGCAAAAGCGGTACACTGCACTGCGCCAGGGGCGAAACGCGATTACGTTGGGGGACTTCATGATGCAACCCGAATTCTACGGCCGGCCAATCATTCGACGGGTCGCCGGGGCAGTGATGGAGCTATCCGGCCGGGGCGACGCCGAACAGTTCGAAGAGGTCACCGTGACCATCAGCAAAGTCACGAGGAAGAAGGCATGGCTGAACGGGATTCAATTCAAGGACCAAACCCCAAAACACACCGATCCGACGGTGGTCCAAGCGATCGACTTGAACGCACCAGGGGCTGCCGCTTGCGACAACCTGAAGGCGCTTGCCCCAGGCGACACTCTGCATGCTTGGTGGACGGACCCGAAAGAGAAGGTCTACCCGTCCCTAGACTTGAAGCTGGCGCTCCCGTACCCGTTCGCGCAGGAGGGCATGTTCAAGGCCATTGGGAAGAAGGGGCACCCGCTGACCTTGCAGTTTCAACGACCGGTACGATCTGCCCCCAAACGGAGGGACCCGAAACGTTCCAGGCCGTCCATGGCACGGATAAGGCCAAGCCACAGCTTCGCCGCCCCCAGCACTCAGAAAACAGGCAGCATGGACAAAGCGTTCCTGGAGGAATCCTTCGTGTACACGGCACAGTTCGTGGACGGGCCGCTGGGGCTGAAGCCCGGGCCCGTACCGGGCGGGGGAACTGGGATCGTCGTGGCCGACATCATGGCCAAAAGCCAGGCGGACCTGGCAGTCTCGATAACGCCGGGGGACCTGCTGCTCTCCGTGGGCAAAACGGACATGCGCGCGAAAAAGCCCGCCGACCTTGCGAAAGTGATCAAGGGCCAGAAACGGCCGGTCAACTTTACGTTCATGCGCCAGACCAGGGACGACTACAGCATCCAGTTCGGCAAGGGGCAAATCGGGATACGTTTCGGGGAACCCGAGGGGAGCGCCCCGTTTCCCTGCTTCGTCGCTGGCGTCAAACCGGGCTCCCAAGCGTCTAAATCTGGGATGGTGAACATTGCGGACGTCGTGGTGCACGTCGGGACGACGGACGCGCGGACGCTGGCGAACGCAAAGCTCGCGGAGGTCTTGAGGAAGGCAAAGAGGCCGTTAAGGATCTTCTTCCGGCGGCCGAGCAAGGCCGGCAACGATACCTCAAAAGCGTCGAAGACCGCGTCGCCCATGGATTTTGTGAGGTCCATATGGAACGAGTACGATTTGGACCAGGACGGCGCCCTGAACTCGGAAGAAGCGGCCGCATTGTTCCAAGACTTTACAGGCCGGGACATTGCAAAAGACATTTGTGAAAATATTTTGCGAAACATCGACGCGGACGGGGACGCAAAGATTCAGCCGAAAGAGCTCAGCATGTTCATTGCGAACGGCATCAAAATGTCTGCAGACAAACGGAAAGTTTTCGCGGCGCGGTCGCCCACGCACGAAACAATCATAGAGTTTTTCGAAGAGATCGACCTTCGCATAAACGCGGCGCTGCTGGAGGAGTCCCACAAGCAGGGGGAAGAGAGAGCCGACAACCAGCTCCCCCCCGCGGCAGTTGCACACCTGTACACCAACGAATCGGACTACCAGGAGGACGACGAGATGTTTTCGGTCAGTGGCACGTACACGAGTGCCGCGATCAGAGACAGCATTTCGTTCTTAGACTTCGTCAACATTTTCCAGGTACTGGACCCACGGTACGACAGTGGCGTTCGTGAGATGGTGGCGTGGAAACTGGTAGACGTCGATGGGGATGGTCTGCTGGGGTACGACGACCTGTGCTATTTTTTAACCACCCTGTTGCACGGCCAGGGCGTCGGTTCCGCAGAAATTCGATACAAAGCGGACGTGGTAATGGACGATTATGGGTTAGGAGAGGACGGTTTCATAGGCCGGGGCACTTTCTTCTCCCTTTTCAAAGACAGTCTGATGCGGGTCATTTCTATCCCGCCAGCGCCCTGACTGAATTGTTTTTCAAACAAAAAATTGGCTGTTAATAACAGCCAATTTTCTTGTTTTAGTTTAAAGTAATTAAAATTTAGCTTCCTCATATACCGCGAAAATGAATCTACTCCTAACTTTTTTATTTTTAATTGCGCATTACTTAAATATAACAGCCAATTTTCTTGTTTTTATGTTATCTTACACGGAGTATCTTACGTTTAGTCTCAATACTTACGTTTACGTTTATTTTAAAATTTAAAACAAGAAAATTGGCTGATATTTAAGTATCATACGATTTATTAAAGTCTTATTCTGGAACAAGGAGGAGTTTGGGTTCCTGAACGGTTTTACCTTCTTTTTTCTTTTCTTTTTTGACTTATTAAAACATACTCATTATTTCATAGAGCAGTACAACAGACAACGAGCCCTTCAAAAACATTTATGCCGCTGTTTACTTGCCAGTTGGAATCTTGACCAGAACTTGGGAGAGACATACGAATATGTCCTGGAAATCGCTGATCGGCCTAGCCGTTTAGGAGTCCCAGAAGGTACACTTACAGCTGTATGTGTATACGACCACGAAACGATCAAACTCAATACCGATCATTATTTCATTGAGCAGTACCACAGACAACGAGCCCCTTTAAAACATTTATGCCGCTGTGTACTTTTAAGACCAATCAATTGGAATCTTGACCAGAACTTGGGGAGGATCTGCAATAGGAGGAGATATTGTTCTTGAACTGACACCTTCTTTTTTCTTTAATTTTAATTACTATAAAATAACAGCCAATTTTTCTTGTTTTTAAAACATACCATATAATTTGTTTTTTTTTTCATACTATTTAATGTACTGCGAACTGAAAACTGAAAACTGAAATCTAGAATGGACTCCATGAACGATCCGAATCGGTATGATAGCTGGATTAGCAATGCTTGCACATGAACCGTAATCAACTTCCTCAAATTTAACTTTGATTGAAAGTTTTCGAGCTACATAAAAAAATGTACACAAAAGAAAATTATTTCTTTACTTCTTTACTTCTTTACCACTTCATCTTCCCTGTCTCCCCCGATCATGTCAAAAAAGGAGCACATAAACTCCCACTCCCCCCCCCCTCCGCCCGGACGAACCAGTCGGGGCACTCGCGGCCCCAGAGTCAAAAATTAAATACGGTTCGTACAACTACACACTCGATTTGTCGGGCACCGCTCACAGGCGCGCAGAGCTGGAAAGCGCTGGTGTCGGACTCGGCAGGTTATGCTCGGCGTGCAGCGGAAAGAGAGGCTCCGGCGGCGCCGGGGGCCACGTTGGGGCGGCATTGTACGGGGAGGGGTGATCGTCCGCGTAGGCCCGGACAGGCAAAGGCTTGTTCCCTGGGTGGAAATCTCCCGTAAACTGCTGCCTGGACGGCGCCGCGAGCCAGGACTGGTCGGTGCCAATGACGGCAACGCCTGGATTTTGGGTCCCCATGTCTAAAACGGGCGGGGCAAACCACGGTCCCATACTGGGCCCGCCCTTCGCCTTCGAAGTGTGCCCCAGGTGCGCCGCAGCGACCAGCTTGGCTCCTACTGCCTGAAAGCGGGGCGGCATTCTACTAACGTCTAAATTGCTCGAGGTGCCCGGCGCGGGGGGCTGCCACATTTGCATACCAAACGTAGGCTCGCGAGGGCCGTACATCTGTACTGGGCGCCCGTACGGGGCATTGGCTGGTTGGCCGACTAATTTGGTCGAGTGGTACACGTAGGTGACCGCGGGCTGGTTGATCAGCGGGGTCACGAAGGTCGGGTTGGCTTGGATGACCCCTTTCACGGAGAAGCCTCCGACGTGCGTGATGGCATTGTTTGGGGTGCCGATTCTAAGCCCCGGGGATGGAACGCCGACCCCGTACGTGGAGCTCCCGGCGGGGGCACCCCCAGCATGGACCCCGTCGTAGTACTGGTTCTGAACTGTCCGCATGCTCGACACCCCGCTGTACGGCCCGTACTGGTGTCCTACAAGGCCCGTGCTTTCGCTGGCAAGTTCTAAAAAGGAGGTGGCCCCCACCCTTTTCGCTTTGTAGGCCGACGCCACGTTGCGCTTCGCCTCGTACGCGCTGGCCTTCGGATGGCGGGGGCGCGCCGCCCCTGGCGCCATCACAGCGGCGCCCACTTGAAGGAACGACGTGCCGGCTACCAGGTTCGGGGCGTACCTCGTCAGGGGGTTCGGGTAGTACCCGGTCGGCTTCAGCTGGTGGCCGTAGAACGCCGGCCCGATCGCTGGCATGGACGGGGTGTGCACCTGCTTGACCCAGTCGTCGACACGCTTCGCGGCCGCTTTGTGCTCCGCCGCGTGGTCGACGTCCCCAGGGATGAACGGGGGCGGGTGCGCCGGCATGGTGTGGTAGTTACCGAACGGAACGTGCTGCGTGCTGTCCGTGGCCGTGTCCCACGGCTCGGTGCGCGGGAAGGCGCCACGGGACATCATGGCCGGCTTGTCCATGCCTTCCCACGGCAGGGAGGCCTTGACGAGGTCTTCCGGGCTAACCTTCAGGGCCGTCGACTTCGGCTCTACTGGGGTACTAACAACTGCCGCCCCCGGGTCTTTTTCGCCGGGAACAGTAGGGGCTTCCTCCACCATGGCCCCTGACTTGGCCCTCAAGCGAACCCCTAACGACTGCCCCACCACGAGCAGGACCAGCAACACGCACACCAGACGACCGTTCGCCGTTGACTTGACCATTGTGTGTGTGTGTGTATATATATGTACCAAACACACGACTATAATACTAACTAAAGTATGAAAGGTAAAGAATACTAACGAATGGAATGACAAGAAACGTTTCAACCCTTAACCAAAGCATAGAAACTAAACCTTTCTTCTTCATTTCCTTTTCTCTTGTACTTCTTTCATTCAGTTTACGTCACTACACTTCTAAGTAGTTTCTTATTAATAATAAATCTACCTTCATCTCTTCTTCTTTCTATAGATAGAACCATATTAATTTTATGTTTGTATACTTATGCTATAATAAGTATAAATTATACTCTATTTAAATATATATTCTATTAGACCAAGACAAAATAAGCAACATTTAAGGAGATATTTCAATAATGATTATATATGCTGTATGTATGTAAAAGAGGTATATTTTATCACTTTTTTAAATTCTATTTAGTTATAATTAATATTGAGAAATGATTTAATCTAAATCCCTTTAGATATATATAGTCTTATCATAAAAAAAGGGATTCTATATAGTTATATCCTTAATTATGGATTATCTTGTTCATCCCTATTTATTAAGTTATTCTATTGTATATATCTCCTATTATATTATATGTATACTTAATAGTACTTATACTACTCCCCCCCCATTTCTTTAATTTCTTTTTAATTTCTTTGATTTGACCTTCCTTCTTCTTCTTCTTTCTTCACTCTTTCCTTTTTTGTAGAAGAGACCATTATAGAATATGTATTTAAATTATGTAATTAATTAAAGTACATATTACCTATCAGATTAAAAAGACACTTCTTCTTATATATAAAAAAAAAAAGAAGAAGAAGAGAAGAAGAATGGTCTTTCTTCTTCTTCTTACTTACACACGACTATTATTATTATGTGATACGAGTAGTATTACTTGTTTTTTTTAACTTATCTTTTAGAGGAGTGATAAACGAACGAGACAGGTTAAAAATTTGTTAAAATGATCAATGACTTGACAAGTAATTCCTCAACAATTTAGTTTGGATTAAGGTAAAACTACCATAATAGATTGATTGGTTTGTGGAGGGTACGGAAGGAAAGAAAGCAACGAAAGGAAACGAAGCCGACCATGGAACCAACCGGGGCGACGAGGTATTCGGCGCTACCTATGCTCAGCGTAAACTTTGCGAAGACGGATGAGGTCGTTAAGTTTATGAAACGGTACGTGGGGTGCCTGTTTCTAGTGTCCATTGCGTACTGGCTGTGGGCCCTGCACAACATAATGGACTATGTACATAATGGGGGGATCATTTCGATCGATAGGTTCGATTATGGGGTAGTCACGTTTTTCACCGTTGGGGTGTCCTGCATAGCATTTTTCATACGCTGTATCCCGAACATGGAAACTAGCGCGCCGCTCCCGCGTTTCACCCACGTTTGGTTCCCTCTCCCGCAGCTGCTCGTGAGTTACAACTACATATCCTTTTTGATCAAGACAATAGATGTAGCACCATGGAACAAAATTTTGTACTATGGCTCGTTCGGTTTAGGATGGCTTGGGGTGAGCATTGCCAGCTACAGGCTTGTCAAGAAATGGGAAAACTTTCTGCCACGAGGGGACAGTCTTGCAGACGGGGCGGGCAAACGGTACATGGCAATGGGAGATTAAGGGGGACTAGGGTAGTGTGCGCGGATTCATGTATTTCGTACGACCTAAAATCTAAGAAAGAGTAAAAATAAGGGTAAGATTCTTTACTAGTCTAGTCTACGACATCGTACAGAGAATGTGATTGGAATTTTGGTTTTTAAAAATAATTTACAGAAGAGAAATGTTTTTGTGTTTTACAAGAAATTACTTTTCACTTTAGCGGTCTACACTACCCCTTCCCAGTGTTCTCTTATATGCATCAGCAACGAATGGTTTATTTTTATTTTTACAACGCGCCGAGGGAATATGAATTGGAAGGCAAGGGCAACTACCCCCTCTCCCCCCCCGATCTAATTTTCATCCTCATCGCTCGTTCGCTTTAGTATCCCAATCCATTCTTGCATTTCTTCGACGTTGGCCGCTTTGCACATAAGAGTCCGAGGGTACGCATGTACGGCAAACTCAAGCTCGGAGCCTTCTACTGGACACGTGTAGTGGCAGTCCAGGGCAACGACACCTTTTGGATCTTTCCCTTTTTCGTACTGTTTGTCGCTATCATAATACGACAAATCATTCTTAAGCACAAAAAACCTCTTCTTCCAATTCTGGCGACCACCTTCCGCACCGCCCAGTTTCTGCAACCAGCCTTTGTGCCGCGGGGCCACTAACTCTTCTTCATTGTCCGCCATAGTTGTTATTATATATATATATATCGTCCAGGATTTGTATACCAAAAGTACAACAATATGAATAGTTATTCAACGTTCGTTCATTTCAAAAAAATATCCCTATAAAACTTTCTCTTATTCTTTTCAATCCTATTTCCATTTCCATTTCCACAATCACTCTTCTTTTTTTTTTGGAAGAATAATTATTAAAAAATAAATAAATAAAAAATACTGTACTACTTACTGAATAATAAATATAATAATAATAATAATAATTTATTTTATTTAGAATTCACTAACTACTACGGTGTAGTACGAAGTAGTAGGAAAAAGCTGAGTAACTTATACAGATTCCGTCCCTTGTGATGATAGAAGAATGAAGATAGGAGAAGAAGTACGTAGTATGGAGGAGAGAAAAAAAGTTAAAAGTTCAACTGATAGGCGTTTAAGTCATTAATACAACGAGGAGAGTAGAGAAAGAAGAATGACAATTTAAATTTATTATTTTATATTATAATAATAATTCTTTTTTTCTTCTTTCTGTACTTGGTATTAATACCCGGTACAGTATTAATAGCTCTTCTTCTCTTCTATTTTTTTTCTTCTTTCTTTTCTTTCTTCCTCTTCTTTCTTTTCTTCTTCTTCTTTTCTTATAATATTTTGATAGAAGCTTGGGTAATAATAATAATTAATACCACCCGAGGTGTTCAACCTGTAACCTGTGTTCAACCTGTTTTTTTTTTATTCTTCACAAATAATAAAAAAATTTAATATTATTTATTAGATATAATAATGCTATTATACTGTTGTATTTAGTGTAGTATTAATAATATAATAAAAAATTATTATTATTTTTTTATTATTTTATTTAATATTATATAACAAAATTACTACAACAACAACAACATAACAACAAAAAACACAAGCTCAACAAGTTTTATTGTACTTACTTCAATACTTCGTAATCAATAATTTTAAATGGTAGAGACTCACGCATACACACAGAAGGGACAGAGAGAGAGAGAGAGAGAGAGAAGAAGAAGGTAGGTAGGTAGGTAGGTAGGTAGGTACAAGAATGTTTTGATAACTTATACACACATATATATACATACATACAATTGATTGAGTTTATTTTTGTTGGACAACCATGCCGAAAAAGCAGCAGGAGACGAAAACTCCCACACGGCGGCGGCGGTCTCCTCGGGGGCACACCCCGCGGGGGCGACAAAACGGCGGGGGGGGGGCTGCTACGAAATCTGGGAGCAAGTCGAAAGCTGCAGCTGCATCGGCAAGTGCTACGGCGCCTTTGTCAAGGGGACAGGTGGCTGCTTTTCTGCTAACTTACGTCGCTTACATAGGCGTCTACTTCACCAGGAAGCCGTTTACGAACTCCAAGGCCACTTTGAAAGCTACTTTTGTCCATACCGAGTCTGAACTAGGCGGGATCGACACGGGGTTTCTCATCTCTTACGCCATTGGCCAGTTCACCGCAGGGACCGTCGAGTCATACCTTGGCGCTAAGTACGGGATGGCAGCATGTTTCATCGGCTCGGGCTGTGCATGCTTGCTGTTTGGGACTACGGGTTCAAAAGATTTGCGGTGGGCCGCGTGGGTTGCCAACGGAGTGTTTCAAGCCCTTTTCTACCCGTTCAGCATGAGCGTCTTGAGCGCTTGGTTCCCCCCCGCGACCAGGGGTAGGGCATTAGGGATGTGGGGCACTAGTCCACAAGTTGCGGGCACTTTGAGCAGCCTCTTCGGCGCGTACGTTCTTCAAAGCGAAGCGCTTACGTGGCACCACCTGTTCATTTTCCCCGCGTACACGGCGTTTGCACTCAGCGCAGTGTGCGTCTTGTTCTTAGCGCCCACCCCGGGCGCCGGGAGCGTGGCTTCCGCAGACGCCAGCAAATCGGCGTCAAGTTCGAAGGGCACCAAGCGCAAACAATCTTTTACTGAAGTTTTGCTCATGAAAAACGTTTTGAACGTCGGCGGTGCGTATTTTTGCATCAAGCTCGTGCGGTACATCTTCCTGAACTGGCTCGGGTTTTACCTCCAAGAAGTGCTCCAGTACAGTGCCGCGGAGGCGGTGCTGTACGCGACCATGTTGGACCTGGCCGGGGCGTTGGGGAGCATTGGCTCCGGGTTTGTGGCGGACAAAGTATTTGGTGGGAAAAGCATACTCGCAATACTGCCCATGTGCGTCGTATGTAGCTGTGCAGCATTTATCTACCCCGAGGTGGCTTCGTACGGGAAGACCTACAACGTGGTGGTCATGGCCGTCATAGGGATCATGATTGCCGGCCCAGACTGCGTTCTGGGGAGTTCCGCATGCGCCGAAGTCTGCGAAAAGAACAACAGGCCCCTCGACATTACGACGGCAACGGGAATAGTCAATGGAATGGGATCGGTAGGAGCTATTGCATCAGGGTATTTGCCAATATTGGTAAAGAAAATGTATGGGTGGAATGCATTATTTCATATGCTGAGCGGTCTCGGCCTCATTGGGACGGTTTTCATCCTGGGAATGGCAAAAGAGAGCTACACAGAGCTTGGGGAGAGCGCAAAGACCATGAAGAAAAAATAATTTGGATCGAAGAGGAGTTATCTTGTCGACGGAGACAATAGGTGGGTGGGCAAAGCTTTCAAAATCGCCTCTCTAACTTAAATTAACTTAACGCGCTCATCGCACCGTTTTTTTCTCACCCATTTTTCGATGCCGAATTGTTTTGTTAATGGATAACTTCGATCCCCAAGGAGTTAGTTCAAAATGTGCTTGTGCAGTGCGTGATATTACATATCATAGGAACAGAGTTTTACTCATTTACATACTTATTTTTTTTATTTGATATGTTGTTGAAGAACGCGAGTCCTCCTCCCCTCTGAAATTATATTTAAAAATATATAGTTAGGATTAGGGTACGACGAAGCTAAATTTAATTACTTAAATAACAGCCAATTTTCTTGTTTTTAAAACATATATAAATATAACAGGTAACAAAGGGATCAATAGGAACAGAGAGAAACAATACATCTCCGGTAGTAGCAGTAGAAGCAGTAGAAGCAGTCAGTATTAATACTACGGTACCAGTATAATAGTAGTAGAATTTTTTATCATAGTGTTTTATTATTATTATTTATAATATTATGATATAATAAAAAAAAATAATAATTATTATTATTATTATTTTTTTATTATCCTCATGTTTTGAACTGGTTGCTAAGCGACAGTGCAATAATTTTACAAGTTGTAGTATTATGGAATGAAGCAGCTGAAACTCACCACACCACATCGCATGCAGGGCATGCGTTTTTTTTAGAAGAATCTAGGTTAGTGCAGCAGCTGCAGGACACTCTTTGCGCGTATAGCGAGTGACCCAAAGCCACAATGGCCTCCTACGCTTCTTACTCGCACCACGACCAAGTGAAGGCTCGCAGTGCGCGTATAGTGGAAACACTAATTGACGAGCTAGCGTCCCTCGCCGACGAGACTGGGAACTTAGACAAACTATCTCATTTGCACGACATAGAAGATGAAATAGACGACGGAGAGTTTTTGTCTGGAGAAGACGTGAACGTATCCGATGAAAAATTAAGAGTGATGATTGAAAATCGTGTAGAGCAGAAAATGCTAGAGAACCACCAAGAGGACGTAGCCATAGGGAAAGAAAGGGCCCGCCGTATGTCGTACCAGGCACAACTGAAATGGGGATCCAGAGGAACCCCGTCAAACAGAAAAAAAGAGTCGCAAACATCCCCCGGAAGGAAGGAAAAGAAAACGAAAAAGACGTCGAGATTGAGGCAGACCACCGATCGACGGTTGCCCCAGACCATGGAAAAGGAAGGGCGTGGCCGTGGAAGGAAACGGGAGCAAGGGTCAAAACAGCGCAAGGATAGCAAAGGCGATAGTGGGTCGTCTATCACCCATGATTCTATTGCTGCGCAAAAGAGGGAAATCGAAGAACTGAAGAAAACGTTAGCGTCTGTCAGTGCCAGCGATGATGGCGCGGCACCAGTATCATCTGAACAGAAGCCAGAGAAGTCGGCGAGCGTGCCCGGTCTGAGCGACAACGGTCCGGACATTTTGAGCAACGCGCAAAAAACCAAAATAGAAGTGGATATGCTGGAAAAAATCAAGAACGAAGTAAAGTACAAAATTAGAAATTCTCCGACCCCCCAAGAGTCTACCGGATGGTTTGGTCTCGGATGTTGCGCGGGGACCAATCGTGAAGATTCCGATGATGATTTATAATTATTTGCGCTGTCGAAATTTTTTTAAGAAATGCGCACGGGGGACGGTGTAAGTTCTTGAAAAGAATTTTTAAGCTCAAGCTAAAATGTGACGAAGTACTCTATTGACATAAAAACAAGAAAATTGGCTTTTTTTAATTTAAGTAATTAAATTTAGCTTCCTCGTACCCTAATCCTAACTTGATTCTGTAACATAAAAAAAAATGATAATATGCTAAAAAATATTTTATGAACTAAAAATAATATTTAAATTTTCGTTTTCGAACCTATACACGTGAATTTTTTTTTCTATTGTACCCGCATTGGTTGAGTGGGAATTGCACCTTCACCACGTACTATATTCAGGTACTTCTCTTTTTCACGCTTCTCCATGTACTCCTTCATCAATGGGATGCAGCACAAGCCTATTACAAAAGTTAAGATAGCGACCGCTACCATACTACTAACAACCATGTTCGCATGCGCTGCTTCCGAGCAAGCGGTACCAGTCCACGGGGACTCACAGAAGCAATGGAAGGATGCTTGGTCATTTCTATTGCCCATGCAGCGTCCATGCCCACTGCATCTGTTGGGGCACTCGTGCGCGCAGTCGGTGCCGCCGAAACCAGCGTCGCATTTGCACGTGCCGTCTACACACAAACCGTTTGCTACGCCATCTGCGCCCATCCCACATCGGTTTGGGCACTCTTCCGTGTCGCAAGAGTCTTTATCTTCGCCATTGACCCACAAGGATCCTACTTTACATTTGCAGTATTCCTCCTCCAAACTAGTGGCGGCGTTGACTCGTTTGGCACAAGTTCCACGCTGTTTGTTGCACTTCTTTGAGCAGGCGGTTTCTGCATTTGAGGTGGCCGCTACTGCAACTTTGACACTCGCTTTTGCAGCAATCTTTCCCATCGCCTTCAACGTCGACTTTTTGTTCGACGTGACCAACGAGACCCTTTGCTCTCGGAAGCTGAACGCATTCAAACCATCAACTTTCTTTTTGCTTACAGCTTGCTGGGCATCAATAGTCTTGACAACACTGTCGCACGCGGCACCGTACCAGCCCTTTTCGCATATGCATTTACCGTGGTCACAGATTCCATGGCCAGCGCACGGAAGTCCGTTTCGTTCGACACATTTTTCGGATGCCTCTTTTTCGGGGTTCTTGTCGCAAGCGTCTCCGGACCATCCCGGTTGACAGAAGCACCTACCATGCGAGCACATACCATGGTCATTGCAATCCGGAACATTTCCGCCCGGCAAGCAGCCCGAGTAAATGGAACAGCTGGTCCCATTGTAACCCGGGTCACAGAAGCAGTTTCCATTATGGCACATTCCATGGGCAGAGCAGTTGTTGGGACAGTAGCGGCGTTCGGAGCAATCGGCACCCGTCCATTCTAAGTTGCACAGGCAGGACCCGGCATCACAAATGCCGTTACCACTACAATTCTTTGGGCACCGTGGGCCGAACAATTCCACTTTCAAACGACCACCTTCGCTGCAGTCAACACCGAAGTAGTCGAAGTTACATACGCATTTTCCATTGACGCAGTCTCCGTGGTTGTTGCAGTCGTTCGGGCACGGGACAGCTTGGTCGCAACTTGCGCCCGCCCAGCCTTCACGGCATTGGCATTGGCCCAATAGGCATTGGCCATTCCCACTGCAGTTCGCAGGCTGGCAAGCGACCTGTTCGGTACAGTTTGCACCGGTCCAGCCTGGCTGGCAAATGCAAACACTACCTTCGCAGCGTCCGTTGGGACCACACCCGGCTGGGCACGGCATCGACGTCGCGCAGTCATCTCCCATCCACCCGGGGCCACAGTAGCACCTTCCACGAAGGCATCGCCCGTGGCCAGCACAAGTCATCGTGCTGTTATCAGTCGTGTCTTTAATTTCTCCTTTGCAGCGGACGGGGATCGAGCAATCGTCTCCGTACCAGGCGATGTCGCACTGGCACTTGCCGTTGTGACAGAATCCATTGCGGGAGCAATCGTTCTTGCACTGTTTACCACGCTGGCACGTATCGCCGTAGTGCCCTGGGGCGCAGAAGCATGTACCATTCAGACAGAGGCCGGCGCCAGAGCACAAGTTGCCACTGTCGTCGCGCGGGCACTCTTGCGGCGCCCGGCAATCTGGAGACTGTTCTCTACCAGGGGCACAGAAGCAGCGACCGTACTTGCAAACCCCCCACCCCGAGCAGGTCTTGTTCTCGAAGACAGGGCAACCAACGCTTTCAGAGCAGGTTGGCCCTTCGAAGCCTGGTTCACAGTAACACTTGGCAGTGCTTACTTGGCAGATACCATGGCCATTGCACCCTTCTGGGCATTTGACCTTGGTGGAGAATGAGCAATCAGCACCGGACCACCCAGGCATGCACGCGCAGTGGGTTCCTGCACAGCGACCATGATCTGGACTCGTGCAGTTGTTCGGGCAGCCTTTGGCCTTCGAGCAACTTGCACCGACCCACCCCTCTTCGCACTGGCAGACACCAATGATGCACTCTCCGTGCCCGGCACATTCTTTGCTGCCGTAAAACGGGCAAACGGCTTGCTGCTGGCAGGCATTGCCAGTCCATCCATTGAAGCACTCGCACACTCCTCCCTTGCAGTGGCCTTTTTTGTTGCACTGCCCATTCTCACCTGGGCAAGGTGCGTTACCAGTGCAGTCGTGTCCGAAGTAGCCGTACTTGCATTGGCAGCATGGTGGGGACAAGCAGTTTTCTTCCAAAACTGTCGTGTTCACACATGAACCTCGGTCTTCTCCACCACAGAACTTGCCGTCATTTGTAATGGGGCATGTGCGCTTGCTGCGGCCTTCGCAAAATTCGCCGTCCCATCCCTGTTCGCAAAGACAGTGTCGTCCACCATCGCTGACAGAGTTTGACGAGCACTTTCCATGCCCGGAGCACGCACCGCCGTGCGCTTGCGCGCATGGATCGTCCAGCGAGCAATCTCTACCTTTGTGGCCCATCTTGCACACGCATTGGCGTGCATGCCGCTTGTCTACACCGGTGCTTACAACAGCGCACGTTCCAAATTCGGCCCCAGTACAATTGTTCGGGCAGACTTGCTTGTTGCAAGACACTCCGCCCCACCCTGGGCTGCACATACAGGATCCCGCAACACATTGTCCGTTGCTACCGCACTCGTGGCCAGAGCCCCCGCAACCGCCGGCCTTCATACAGTCGACACCGCCCATTCCTTCCTTGCACACGCAGCTGGCTGGTGTCCAGGTGGAGTTGACGTTTGTTGCAGTCGCGTTGGCAACGCAGCTGCCACGGTACTTGCCGCCGCACATGCCTTCGCCTGGGACGACCGGGCACAGCTGTTCATCACAGAATGCACCGCCAAACCCGAACGCACATTTGCACACCTTCTTAGACTTGGCAGCGTTCCATTCGCATTTTCCACCCTTTTTGTGGCACGTAGAAGGGCAAGTGCTGAGCTGACAAAATGGTGGTGCCCATCCATCGCTGCACGCGCACACGCCATTCTTTCTGTTGCACATACCGTTGCCGAAGCAGTTCCCCGACCCCGCAATGGTGGCCTTTCCGCAGTCTTTACCTGGGTCCAGTTCAGGAACAGGCAAGGGGGCCCCGGCTTGAACGGCCTTCACCATCGGCCCATTGTGGGCAAACTTCAGAGGCATATTCAGTTTCAAGCCTTCGTCACTGCCTTCCACTTCTACTAGACTCATTCCGGTGGAAGCAACGTCAACGACCATGGCGCCACCAGCAGAGAAACGCTTGTTTCCTACTTGGCAAGGGCCTTGGAAGGGCACAGTCGGGGTGGCTGGGTCCGCACAGAAAAACTCGCAGATCGAGTAAGAGATACTGGCCGCGGTGGCATCGGCCATCAAAGTCACCGGTTTTCCTGGGTTCATGCAGGTTACTCGCACGCGCGCCTTCGGGGCAGGGGCGTTGTTAGAGACCAATGCCGCCGACGATGCCACGAATTTCATCGCAGCAGCAGCTTTCGTGGCATTTTTCCCCGTTTTCAAATCGCATTTCATGCCAGCGTAGCCTGGTTCGCATATGCATTTCCCTCTCGTTACGTTGCAGGTACCGTGGTTGCAGTCGTTTTCCAGGCATACCCACGAGTCGCACGCTGCCCCGCCATAGTTTTCGGCGCACATGCACTCGCCCGCTTTGCACTGGCCATGGCCAGAGCAGTCTTTGGGGCACTTGTGCTTGTCCTGCTTTGGCAGCGCACAAGCCGAAGGCATTGTAACGCCCGCAACCTTTCGGATTTCGGTGTTCGCGGTACCGGCACCGAACACGAGTACGCTTCCCACTGAGAACTTTGACAAATCCTCGCAATTTAATTTCACAGAAACGGCGCCTGCTCGGACCGGTTCTAACGGTTTCGCTTCAACAAACAGCGGAGAGCTCGCGTCTGGGATCATCATAAGCTTGTCGTCTTCTACAAATGCGGGAACTTCCTCGCCATCAACAATAGTGGTGAGGTTTTGCATTGGGTCATCGGGGATTGCGGTGATCTTTTCAGAACCATTTACAACCACACGGACGTAGGTGGCATCCTTGACGTACGACGGCACGGTCAAGTTCTTGCCGTTCACTTCGATATTGTGGGTAAACTTCGCCTTCTCCGCGCACTGGGAACCAGCAAATCCGCTAGCGCACTGGCATCGCACGGCGGCAGGGTAGACGGTAGTGTCGTTGATGCATCGTCCATTCGGGTACGAGCAGTTGAGCTTCCCGCACGGGCCTTCCATGTTCTTGATGTCACAAGCTTCTCCTTCCCACCCACGCTTGCACCCGCACGCTCCTTCGTGGCACACTCCGTGGCCACTGCAGACGCCTCTCGATGTGTTGAAGGGGGCACATACGCGCAACTCGCACGCATCGCCGCCATAGGTCTTGTCGCATGCGCATGTTCCGTTGTGACACACACCGTTACCGGAGCAGTCGTTGGGGCACCGCAACCGGTCGCACAGCGGGCCTTGCCAATGCCCGAAGACGTTGGCATGGCACACACAGGTGCCGTTGCGGCATTCTCCATGGTTGCTGCAGTTGTTCTTGCAGCCACGGCCAATGAGCGACACGATGATCGAGTCGGCTGGCAGGGTAAACCCGGCAACGACCGGCTTTTTCGGCGGGATGCTGCAGTTTGCACCAGTCCACGCTCCGTACGTTTCGTTCATGCAAACGCACCGCCCGACGTCGCACCTTCCGTGCCCAGAGCAGTTTTGTTTGCACCCAAGTTCCGCGGGCGTCAATGGAAGGTCGGAGTGAAGGTCCGGGAGTGCTTCCGGTCGGTGCTGCCCCATTTCGAACGTGAACAGGTCGTTGAAGGACTTCGCCTCGCGCAGGACACCGCCGAAGATGATGACACGCTTCCCATGCTTTCGCCCAACGATGCTCGTGTTCAGCTCGGAGCTGTTGCCTTCGATCTCCAACAGCGAGGCCCCGTGCTTGGCGCCAGTCGTGGTGGGCCCCATGGGCATTCGGGGCTTCGCGCCGTCTTTCGCCATTTTCACGTGCGGGCCAAACGCGTTCGTCAAGGACGTGAAGTGGACCGTGGATGGGATGTAGGTCATCGTGGTTTGCTCGCGGCGTTCCGGAATTTGATCATCGTCGACGTCGGTGCCTTGCCACACCCAGCCTTCTTTCGTCACGCGAAGCACGAATGCATCGTTGAAGCAGACTTTGCTCGGGTAGCCACAGCCACCAAAGACGGCAAGCTTGTTGTTGCCGCGACTGCCCCGCTTGCCGAGGACGGCAGTGGCGGCGTACTGTCGGGGCAGCGGCTCTGAGCCAGTCGTGGTTGGCTGCACCCACTTGCACTCGTCACCTTCGACGCCAGTCGTGTCTTTGCAATTGTCGCCGATCTTCTCGCCGGCGGCGCCTAGGTCGAGCACGAACACTTCGTTCGTGGCTTTCGAACCCGCAAACCCACCAAACAAGGTATAGTATCGGCCGCTCAGGAACGCAGCGCTGTGCCCGTGGCGGGCGGCGGGAGCGGCCCCCTTCAGCGCGTCCAAGATCGTCCAGGTGTACTTCAATTTCTGGTTGAGCACGAATTGTTCTTGGTCCGGGAGAACTTTCATTCGCATGATGCGGTCGCCTCGGATCAGCCCATCGTCGCTGTCCCCGCCAAACACGTACAGGTAGCTACCCACGCGGGTGGCCGTGTGGCCTTGGCGCGGGGACCAGCCGTGCGGGTGGAGTTCGGACTTCATGCCTGGGCCGTGCATTTGGTCGGCGTCGACCTTGGTCCATGTCAACGCCGGGATACCGGTGGTCTTGCTGGCCTCCACGCCCAAGATGTACAGGGTGTTCGAGTACTTGACTTCCGGCCCGTCTTGCGTCTCGATGGAGGACTTCCCCCCAAGGATGAAGATGTACGGTACCGTAGCTTCCGCGTCCGTTTTCCCCCAATCGGCCTTTGGCGGGAGTCGGATGACGTTGGCGGTGTGCCCGCTCAATGCCGGGGGCGCGGCGCCTCCGATTTTCGGGTAGGACCACGTCATGGTGGCCAAGTCTAATTTCAGCAACCTATCCCAGCACTTTCCTACTGGGGCATTGCACCCTCCGAACACGAACATGTCGTTCCCAACGATGGAGGTCGTGTGGCCCTTTCGCGGGTGCGGAAGGCGCGGTTTTCCATCCTCGACGATGGTGCTTTTCGCGCCTTCTTCGGTCCAGAACGACCGGACTTGCTCGGACGGTGGCGTGTCCGGTAGCAGGTCCTTGTCCGTACCGGTCCCGGTGATGGGGACGGGAGACTTGGACACCTTCGAGCCCGCGCCCTCCACTTGGGGGGGGCGAAAGATTTCCCCGTCGACGGAGCATGGGTTCTTGACGGGTCCTTCGGCGTCGTCCTCTTTGCAGTACTCCTTGCACAGCATGAAGCCGACCCCGTCGAACACGTTCTCTACGATACCTCCGTCCCCTGGGAACCTTGCCGTCGGCAGGCCAACGTTGCACTCGACCTTGACGTTCTTCGGCGCCCCCATGACACGGGGGCGGTTCTTCGCCTTCTTCTTTACGGCCACCCTCTTCGGCTTGGTGGCGTTCTGGGGCTTGGGTACTGGCTGCTCGGCGAGCACGGGGCGCGTCGCGTTAATGGCGTTCGGCTTGGTGGCGTTCGGCTTGGTGGCATTCTGCACCACCACCACCGGGGCCTTCCTCGTCGCGTTGGTCGCGTTGGTGGCGTTCTGCACCACCACCACCACTGGGGCGTTGGTCGCGTTGGTGGTCATATTCTTGGGGGTCACGGCGGCAGTCGCGTTGGTCGCGTTGGTCAAATTCTTAACGGTGGCATTGGCCTCTGCAAAGCGCATGAAATTCCCGTCCACATCTTCTACGACCTGGCCAAATGCTGCCGAACTATAAACGAAACAAACAACCGCCAATAATAAATGGCGCGCCCACCGATTATACAAATCGCGTCGAGCAACCATCCTTTATTACACAAACTACAAAAACAGAGCGCGTTCTCTTCTCTCTCTGACACTTAAAGGAAAGAAATAACTCTCTCTCTCTTTCTTTTTCTTTGGATAGATAAAAAAACGGAACGGAATGTGACCCAACTCTACATTTCTTTCGTTAACTGAATGGTGAAGTAAACTGCAACAACAAGCTGCGCTTGCTTTCCAATTGCTTCCGATTGTTTCCTTTTCGTAAGATTACTTGGGAAGAAAAGAAGATTAAACTCTAAATTATCAAACTCCAAACAAATAAATAAATTACAATACATTTAATATACAAATATTTAATATAAATATAGCATATATAATATATGGTACATACTATGCATATTATGTATTATAAAGGAGAAGCCCTTCGTTTCGATCGTTTATTGTATATGTATTGTTTTTAGTATATTATTATTATATAGGTATATTTAATAATAGGAACAGCATCCAGTTCAAATCCCCCCCCTCTTTTTTAATTTTTTCTTTTCTTCTTTTGAGCTCTCCTCTCTTCTTTCTTTTCTTCTTTGGAATGAGGCATGAGGCTCCTCCTTCTCTCTTCTTTCTTTTTAAATGTTATACTGTAGTTAAATCATTATTAAGATTAATCTATATACATAGGTTAAAAAAGGAAAGGAAAGGAAGGAAGGAAGGAGCTTGCCTTTTCCTTTGGGTTCTCTTCTTTCTTTTCTTCTTTTCTTTTCTAGAAGTAAAGCTATAATACACAAATATCAAATACGTATAGGAAGGAATAAGAAGAGACTAGAAGAATTTCTCTTTCTCTCTCTGCTTCAGCCGTCTGCCTTCTTGCCATACTTTACTT
>Ga0099797_100287_pt1 | contig 33346 bp, 19 predicted proteins | sample Uncmet_Sort48C_1_FD_89871 | JGI IMG/M metagenome (GOLD analysis project Ga0099797, IMG submission 89871) | Marine eukaryotic communities from CALCOFI LINE 67, Pacific Ocean - C012_Sort48C_1 | ecosystem: Environmental > Aquatic > Marine > Oceanic | place: Pacific Ocean: Monterey Bay | collected... | reverse complement strand
TTAATTATGGAAATTAATTGTTATGATATATTTTAGTGAAATGAGATATTAGAGATGAAAAGAGATAAGTGAACACATGAAAAATAAAGAGATATAATACTGAAAAGTGGTGTGGTATAGCATCATCAAATACAGTAAATACCCACGAATAATTTAATAAAACGTCGTGAACATACGGAGAGGAGCAAGAAAATTAAGAAAATCGTTTTTTGTTTGATGAGAGAAAGCATTTGAAAATGACCAAAAGAAATAAAAAAAGTGTTGCGTGTTTATATAAAAAAGAAGAGATATTCGTACGAAAGAAGAAAGACTTTTTTTGAAAGACAGCAGCTGCGCGCAGCACGGAATTATATAAAATCAGATTAAATTAGATCAAAATATATAATTCAAATAATATAATATATAAATTTATATTAAAAATACTTTTTACGAGAGAGAAGTTGGTACCCGCACCCACCCTCCTCTCGCTCTTACACTAGTCTTTGTGCGTGTGTTATGATTTCACGCGCGCGCGTTTATTCATTCCAGAGCATTTGTATGATCATTTCAAATATATAATAAATCATAATGTCCTGGTCGATATAATAAATGTACGATAGGTTCAACACCTTCTGGAAAATCATGATGATTTAATTGTCCACTATTCCCATCTAAATATACAACACGCGTACCAATTTGGAAACTATCTGTTAATGCAGTTATTTGAAGCTGATCTGCATTCGCTGCTGGTGGTTCCACATTATTTTGACAAAATTGTTTCACGCTATTACTTCCCATTGCCATACAAAACGCTTCAAATTTATCAGGTTGTTTTTGCATGCTTGCTGATGTCACTAAACGCGTAAAATATACAATCGGCATATCAATAGAATTATCGCGCAATTTATCTTTCAATTTATCAGAAGTTATCCCTCCATCTTTGCTTATTTCATTTAATAACTCCACATAACTTTCATGAAAATCTCCTGTCGTAAAATCTGGATAACCAAATACTAATAATTCATTTTTTACTTGATTTGCATGTTCAATAGCTTTTGCTACTTTCTCTGGAGAATTCTTAATAATTTCTAAATAAGCGAATATAAATGAGCGATAAAAGCAACTTCCATCTTTCCTTGAACGCCGTATACCTTTGTACAAACTAATCACTTGTTCTATCTTTGGATGAAATACTTTGTTATCTTTATATTCCTCCAATAATACTTTTGGTTCTTCCAAATCACCTATTTGTTTTTGTGTTTCCCTTACTTCTTTTTCAATTTCTCGTTGTTGCGATAAAATGGCTTCATCCGTTGGTGTTGCTTGTTGCTCCTTCGTATTATTATTATTATTATTATTATTATTATCCATCGTTGTTTTGTTTTCCTCTTTATTGTTACATCAATATTATACTACTTGCTATTTCTCTTTTCTTTTTTCACATCATATGTAGAGTACGTATATTAGAAATGGTAATACTCGTACGTAATTCAATTATTTTTTGTTTTTGTTTTTTGTTGTTGTTGGATTAATTTTATATAGGGAATAATTTCAATAAAATGGTTAAAGTATATAAAATATTTATACTTTTATTATTCATTAAAACATTTTTTATTACATTTTAATTTTTACTACTCTTTTTTGCATGCCCAGCATGCTCCTCATGTACATACCTCTATTTGCAAGCAAGAGAGGTGGGGAATTTGACTTCATAAGCACAGCCCCATCCTAAATACCAGGTTATATTAGATGGGTCGGGTGATTCATCTCCGCCACACACAAATTCAATGTGTGCGCTTGCCTCCTCATTTGGAATACGGCATTGGTCTGGTGGAGCACCTGTTAGAATTAATTCTGAATTGCCTGCTTCTGTTGTGTTCCATGATGCCAGGTTTTCTTTGTATTGACCATGGACGATGCAACTTTTGTACTTGCCTCCTTGGGCTGCCCAATTGTTTACTTCTAACATGGCTCCCATCGGAAAGTTTTTACGATCATCTGCTTGGAAGGGTGGCCAATTAAACTCTGATGCATTGCAACGCAACGCATTTACACCGCAAATTGTCAAATGCAAGTCTGTCGAGATATTCAGTGGCCTTTCATTCTTTAAATAGGACTTACCTTGCAGGGGTGAGAAGTCTACTCCGTTATGTGCACATTTCAGCTGTGCATTGGCCATTGTGAGGCTGCATATGATGCAGCACAGAAGCAGAAATCTATTTTGATAATACGTCATGTTATAAACAGTAAATTGTAGTATCTAGATACATACATACACACATATAGTCGTTCAACTAAATTATAGATAAATATCTCTATTTTTTGTTCTTCTACAACATAATTCTTCCTATATATGCAAATATATTATTATTATCACTCTGGCACTGCCTGGACTGCTCAACTGCTCAACTGATGCTTATATTAAAGACATATATTTGATAGTAATATTATAATATTTAGTATACCATAAGTACGAAGTGAACCATAAGCCATAGTAATACCATTACAATGCTATGTAGTGTATACCTCTATAGCAGGTGAATACGATGAACCACCACATATAGGTAAATATTTTATATTTAAATCTCTCCTCTTGTGCTCTTCTCTCTCTCGGTGCATCTCTTTTTTCCTCAGTTTAAAACTCTTTCATATTCGTTAAATTAATAATTTTTTTTTTGTAATATTTTGTATATTTTTAAAAACTAAATATCATATTAATGATATCATTACCAAGTATCATGTATGTAAAATTATTATGATAAATATAAACATATATGCAAACATCGTGTATTATTGGTTCTTTAAAAATGTTCGGTGGTATCATACATACTTTTTCCAAAACCATGTGTCGTTTTATTTAAAACATGGCATATTTTCTTTTTTAATTATATATTATTCATTTATTCTTTTTTTTTTAAAATTTATATTTAAATGATTCTTTGTCGTCGTCTTTGATAATATATATATATATATATATATATTATTTACGGCCATTATATAAATGTATTTTCAAATATTATATATATATTTCTGTTTTGTTTTTATTGCTTATTTTATCTAATTTAAAAAAAAAAAAGCAAACAACGCAACAATATATATATTTGAATAGCAAATCAACACATACAACTTATTGCGTTAATCCGACTTGTTCTCTTAAAGCTGCCATAGCTGCTACTCTTACATCAGAGCGTTTTTTCATTTGTGCATCTTTCCATGCACGTGCTTTGTCTGATTTAAATGAAAATGATTTTTGTACAGCCCATACATTTTTTTCTACTACAAATTTTTCACCTTTCGATGCCCATGTATTGACGAAATTATCTTCATATGCTTGATGCTTCGCTAAAATTGCTGGAAGATCAGATTTACTTAAAACTTCTACTCGTTCCTGGAAAAACGATGTAGGAGGATTAGATGCCGTTGGGTATGTTTCTGGTTTGTTAAAGTACTTGGTCATTTTTGCAATACGTTGTGCAATTTGTTTCTCTGAAAGTGGACCACGTGCTTGACGTTGTTTGAATAACAATTCTTGTTTTTTCGTCATAACATCTTTAGCAATGACATCTGTACGTGGTTGGTAACGCCAACAATTTGCAATTGCAGCGCGTTTTTCATCTAACGATGTGTCGAAGAAACCATCACCTTTTGGTGTCCAGAATGATTCGAACGTTTCTTTGTTCTCATCGCTAAAATCCAATGTTGCTAAACCTTCACCCCATGCACATACACCTTCAACTGCTGTTTCGAATTCACCTTGTTCACTGTATACAAGGTCACGTAATGATTCTGCTACTGTAGATACAGATACTTCGGAAAACCTGTCTTCAATTTTCTTTGCACTTTCATCTTCTTGAAGTTCATAATGTGCGCATGCAAATGGAGCTTCATTTGGATCTGCTACGTTCACATTGGATAACCAAAAGGATCCGCTTTTAAGTTGTTCAGCGGTGAATGGATATGCCGTATTTACTTCCTTTGCTAATGCACTTTTATATGTATTAAAGGTTGGGTTTAACGATACAAACTCCATTTTGTTTGAATCCGTTTTACGTGCCCAACGTAATTTTTCGTTTGTACGTACTTCCTTTTCTCTTGCTAAGCCAGCAACCTCTTCTTTTGTTTTTGATACTTGTTCCAATTTTCCAAAATATTCTTTTTCCTCTGCTGCTGCTTTTTGCATGAAATATTCCAACGCTTGGTCAAGAATAGCATTTTTCTCCTCCGTCGTTTGTGCATTTTTAATAGCTTTAAATGTTTCCTTGCATTCTGTTTGGTCACGTACTTCAATTTGTTTAGTAAATTCTCGTACAGATTGTGGAGATTCTTGTGAGACGGTTTTTTTAAATTTTCCTGGGGATACCGGATTTGTGTTTGCGCTTGTTGCAAATTGCATGATTATATCTAACTATTTTATGATTATATATGTATATATTTTTGTTGTTGTATAAGACAGACGAATATTTGTTTTTTTGAGATATTTTTTCTAATGAAAATTTGAAAATCAAAAAAATAAAAATATAATATGAATATAAAAAAATGTAGTAGTTGTAATTAATAACTATATATTTTTTTTATTATTTCCGTTTTCTATAAAGATATATTATTATAAAACAAACGAAATGATTTTTCTTCTATTGTTAATAATATAGTTTTCAATGTATTATATGTAGAAGAGATGTATTTGTTCATATGAAATCTATATTTATAAACTATACATAATAATATATACGCATGAGACCCTTTTTGGCAATGTGTGTGTCCGAGTTTCTAATGCTATTGCCATACTAATAATAATACATTTTTGGAGGATTTGAATTTGCAATGTGAAGCTGGATTATCTTAATCTATAGAAATCAATAATGTGTAGTGTTAATTTATATGAGGCACATAACGTTTTGGTGGGAATCAAACTTTTATTCTATTTTATACTCCCAGCGGGCAAGTACTCTGCTTGAATAGGAAATTAGAATACTAATTTACATCGCAGGGGGAAATAAATCTTAATACAATGTTATGTGGTTGCTAATTGGCAAACGACCATAATAATATAAAGAAGCCTTATTACACGCGACCAGATGCACGACGACCCTTCTTCCATATGATATTAAATACGCGCTTCGTATGATAAATAATATATCATATAAGCATTTATAATATCAATATGCATATATAAATATATATATATATGTGTGTGTGTATATTTATATATATATATATACATATAATGTACTCGTAAAATATTTTTTACGTTTTTTTTTTGGTGTTACATTTTGTCGTAATTTATTTTTCTAGGATGCAATTGAGACCATCGTTTCTCCCGTTCCTCTCTTTCTAATGCACGATCTACACCATCGAATCCACCAATTGATTCTGCCCATACTTCAAAAAGGGGTGAATTTACTGGTGGCGGCCATGGCATTGTAGCATCTCTACCAGTATTACTAGCGTAAATAATTGATGATCTTTTCTTGATTGGAAAATTGTTTCTTTTACTACCGACACTGTTTTTATATTTTGAACTTTTCTTGTTCCCAATGCTACTTTTTTTCTTTGTATCACAGGATGAAATTGATTTATTTTTTCTTTTGCTCTTGTTAAAATTCTTTCCTTCCTCGTTCTGGCGTTGATTCAACAGCCGTGTTGTTGATGATAAATGCGATAATCCTGATAATTGTTTACTCGAATGATTTACATATGAAGTCGATGCAGTATATGGTCTTCTTTTTTTCGTAGCACTGTGTCTTCTGGCATTCATCCGTTTACTACTACGACGTCCCGTCATTGGTGAAGAAGTTATAATACTTGATCCATCATGATATTGGCGTAAAGCTTTATCCTTCGTTAAGCGAGATTCAAATGATTCTTTTTGCTTTATATCACTTAAATATACTGAATGCTTTGCAGCACGACGAGGGGATGATGTATGTTGCCAAGGAGGTATTTTTTCTGGCACATGAACTGGTACTTTTATTTCCATACGAGCTTTTAATTGCTGAAGTCCACGTTCGCGAGCGTCGATTAAATCATGTAATGATTTCGATACATCTTCGCCCATATGTGCTTTTGAAACATCTAAACGTATTAATGCATCTTCAGTAGCTTTTAAACTCTTTGCATGAGCTTCTCTGGCTAAAGCTAATGTTTTTTCTCTAGCATCTTTTTCAAATGAATTTGCTGCTTCCCGTACTTGTCTTAAAGCATTCGCTGAAATTCGTCTCGTACGATCTTCTTCCTTATGGCATTGTTCGATTTGCTTTTCAATCAATACTACCCGTGTGCTTTCTTCTTCTGACGGTACGCTATCCCATAAAATATCCAATGGCGTTTGACCTACATTATTTGAAACATACCAATCAGCGCCTTGAGAAGTAAGCCATTGAACCATTTCTTTACGCCGATACATGACTGCAAAATGCAATGCCGTCATTCCATTGTTATTTTGGGAATTTAAAATTCCTTCTTTTTTTTTATATGCGACTAAAAAAATTAAATGCAACATATCTTTTTCCACGACGGCACGAAAAATTGATTTTGCATTACAAAGTCCAGTTACGTACAAATATCTATTTTTATCTTCTCGATCCACTGAATTATTGTTGTACGATAATGCTTTTTCCCTAGCTAAATCACATGCCAATTTTTCATGTGTATCACGAGTATATGGGTTTACTCCTGAATGTATTAATAATTCACATATTTTTTTATCTCCACTAAGGGCTGAAAAATGCAATAATGTTTTTCCAGTTACGTGATGATGGCAATGTAACAAATGTGGATGCAACTCTAATATATTTAATAGACGCTTGCTTTCACCTCTTGCAGCATAACTACAAGCATTAATAAAATTTTGCTCTCGAGATGGGTGTGTAGATTTAAAAATAGAATCTTTATCATTTGTTTCCGATTTACTATTACTATTATTATTATTATTACTACTACTACTACTATGCCGGAGACTATCGTCAACAATCGTACTATTATTAGTAGTACTACCACTTTTAATCGCATGTGGCATACTATTGTAAAAGGATGGTGAATGAATGGAAAATTCATCCTTTGGCAGTGGTTTATATAGGATATCTGTTGATACTAATTGAAATTTTCGTATATCCTTTGTAGAAGACGTAGTAACGCTTCCTGTACCTTTGCTGCCATCTGATATACGTTTCCGCAATGTATCAGATTCGCCTGGTTTAATGGTAATGTAAAAACATACAAATTTACCTTTTGTTTCGATTCCATCAATGCTAGTTGCATATTTAGGTAATTCCATTCCAATAGTTGCTAAATATTTATGTGGCAATTTTACAGTTACGCGTTCCATACCAGCACCACGTCTTCTAAGATTTTCATCAAATGCTTCTGGTCTTGATATAGCTCGCATTGCTGCATTTGATTGACCAAATCCAAGCAATTGCTTTTCCTCTATTTTTTTCAATTTCATATGCTTTTTGAATTTCTTATGTTTCTCTTCCTCCATCTTTTCAAATACATTCATTTGTTTCTTTCGCTTTGGTATTTTATGGCCAGTTGCGTCGTACTGATTAAATTTATGATCTTCCGGCAAAGCGTATCCAGTCAAACGAATAGGCATTTCCCATTCTTTTTTTTTTTCTGGTAATATCCACTTCTCTTTTTTCTTTTTTTCATCCATTGTTTCTAAATTATGCGAAGATGTGCCATACATATTCATACCATCTCCATTATTATTGCTCCAAAACCATGCGGTTGGGGTTAAGTTAGGATTATTACTATAATTAGCGTGGGGTGCTATGTCCTTTTTGTTGTTGTCGATGCCCTCTTCGTTTTCTCCATTAACAATACTATCAACTGTAACTAATCCTTTCATCATCTCTGTTAATTGTAATGGTTTATTTATATTATTAGTATCATGATGTTGTTTTAATTTTGATGGTGAAGGTGACAATATTAATGATATTAAATGCTGATGTGGACCGGGCAATAAATCACGATCATGATCTATTCGTGGTCTTATATGTGTTTGTGGTATCAAATATTCCATTCTGTCATCGCCCCATTCCGTATATCGCAAGGTAACTGTTCCATTGCCCCAAATTACATCACCATGTATTTTCACTATATCAGCTTTTACCCAACGCCCTCTGCTTTTGTAATTTGCTAAAACTGGTTGGTTGACATGCCATTCTATCGACCTTACATCATCAAATGGTATACGAGTTTCATATTTTGGAAATCCACCATCATATTTTACATCTATAGTTAATTCATCATTGTATTTTTCATTATAAACTTTTGCGATATATCCAGTAAACCAAACACCTTTGCCTTTGTAATTTATTATTACCGTTTGATTTTCGTACCATTTATTTAACTTTTTCCTAGGTCTAATATTTTTCCATTTGACATGATATTCTACCGGTATGCCCCACTCGTATCGAACATCAAACGTAGTTGGAAGACCTTTTTTATATTGTAAATGTATTTTAGTTATTCTACCAGTATACCACCGTCCTTGCTCTTTATAATTGACTTCTACCAGCATGCCTTTGAAAAATGCAGTGCCTTCTGGTAAAAATCCAGCTCCGTCATCTGTTTCCTCCTTGGCATAGGTTTTAAATCCGTGTGTAAATCCAAGTTCTCGATATCTATCATCCTCGTTTTGCTCTTTTACTGTACCAGTCCGTTTTAATATTTTATCTCTGGCCACGCGCATTTCTGGAACATCGTCTGGAACACCATATGTTCGAGGCAATGGCTCGTGATACAAATCTATTGGCGGTGCTAAGTCTCCTAATATTTTTTTTCTATTGCGATGCGCTTCTCTATATTCCTCATCGATGCGAAATTTACCAATTAAATACTTTGGAGGATTTGGAAATATAGATCTCCCCGTCGAGGACTTATAACCAATACGACCATTTCGTCGATGTAAAGGATATGTTAAACGATATTTAGGTGGTGTAACTTTTTCCTTTTCTATGGCTTTTGATTTTTTTTTCGTAGGACTTGACATTTTTTTTTGTTATTAGAACATGTTGTGGTGGTTGATGTTGTTGTGTGTGTCGGTATGGTTAGTTTGGGGAAGTTTTGGTAGTTTGTGTAGTTCTTATGAAGGAAAACTTTTGTTTATATATGTATTGGTAATTAATTAAAGAAAATTCTAACGTTTATTGCCAGACAGGTTGCACAGATTGCCAGCAACAAAAATTTTACTGTGTTATTATTATTACAGTATTAGTACAGTACTATTTGATATTATTATTAGTATTATAATTATTCAGCTATGTCTATTAAGGGATTAGCCTGGTTAGCCCAGTTATAATAGCATCAAAAAAAATACTGTTTTGTTGGTGTCCTTCTTTTGTTTCTTCATTTATAGTTCTTGGTTTTGCAACTTTTAGTTTCTTTGTTTCTTTGTTTCTTTTGGTATTATACTTGTATGTATACTTTTCATAGGGGGAAATTTAGTGTACTTCATATTTCATATCTGGTTACTGGTTATGCCTCCACTAGCTACCTGGTATTAGTCTAAACCAGATTAAGATAGTATTGTATAATTCTAATATAACTTCTTACTTGTAATAACTTCTTTCTTCTTTCTTCTATTCTTTGAAAAAACTGTAAATACTAATAATTAGTACTATATTGGTACAAGTTCATAAATGCTCTTTGCGATTTCTCTTCTTGCTTCAATTATCATTGGTAGTATTGAGAAACCAATAGCACCGAATGGTAACATTTTTGAAGGTATTGTTGGCTGTCTTGCTTATCCACGCAACAACCTCGCTGCAACGTTATGGTTTGTGTGACTTTGGAACATCGACAAATTCCGATGGTAGTACGTGGACCAGTGGTAACAAATATTATACTGGAGAACACACAATTTCTGCTAATTGTTCGATAACATCTACTATTTATATTCGTAGTAGCGGAGCTACTTTGAAAATTACAGGAATTGTAGATTCGGCTGGAATAAAACCTGCAATTGATGGTGGATGGGATGGAACAACTTCATCCTCAATTTCCGGAGTACGATTGTTCAGGTCGGATGGAACTCTCATACTTAAAAACTTGATCTTAACCAACGCAGAGGCGCGCAATCAATATGGGGCGGTATTGAATATTTTGGATGGTGTAACGATGGTATCAAACTGTGTCATAACTAGTAATATAGCACATACAGGGGCAATTAGCGTGCTTGGTGGTAAGATGCAAATCGACAACAGTATCGTATCTAGTAACACTGCTGTTAGTAAAGGGGCTGCATTTTACGTAGACGACGAATACTCCCCCCCCCCCGTTTTAAAGATAATAAACACTATGATATCAAATAATTATGCTGATTATACTGGCGGTGGATTTTTTATTAAAAAAGGGGCTACAACAATAATAAATAGCAATGTTTTGAGTAATATCGCAAGATCTGCTGGTGGTGGATTCTATATAGAAGACGGTACAACTACAATAATAAATACCCATGTGGTCAAAAATAATGGCGGTGCACGTGGGGGGGGGTTCAACATAGAAAGTGGACCAGCGGTGGTATCAATATCGCATAGTGTAGTGTCTGAAAATATAGCAGAATCAGGGGGTGGTTTTCGTCTGTGGAAAGGCGATACGAAGATAATGTACACTAATGTGTCAAATAATATTGCTCGTGATTTTGGGGGTGGATTTCAAATTGGAATGACTGCCACAGTTACCCTTCTTGACAGTGTAATTAAGAATAATGAAGCCAACGAAGGAGAACCAATAATTTTTTCAAGTTTTTCAGGTACATACATACGAGTTAACATTGCTGAATCTGACATTACAGGGATAATTGGAAACGCAGTTGCTCCAAAAACATGTTCTGTAGCATTGAGTGGCAATATATGCGTTGATTTAGGCGTAACCGGTACAGAGTGTGCTGACCAATCCCCATCTTCGTTAGGTGTCCGCTGCGATCCAGATCCATCATACCCATACATCACAAACATAACGTCGTCAAATTGTATAAACGACAACGGTCTATACAACCACTTAAATAAATGTCCAACAACTGCCATAGTAATAAAATTTAGTGGGCAATATTTGATTCAAACTGGATCCGAACAAAATAAAATTGATATCGGAGGTAAAACTTGCTCTCCATCATCATGGACTTCCACTGAAATAATATGCACCCTTCCACCTAGTGATGGTGCAAATCATGTAATTAATGTAACAGCTGCAAATGGTAAATCAAATACGCAACATGTAGCAAAATTATTTTCATATTCACCTCCAACCATTACACACATATCTCCAAATCCAAGTACCTCCCGTGGAGATATATTAACTACTTTCACTGGTACAAATTTTGGTAGTGAATCTTCAATCATTTCACTTACAATAAACGGCCAGTCATGTACTAATATAACTTGGATTTCTGCTAATGAGATTGCAGCAATAACACCTATAGGAAGCGGAGGAAATCTTCCAGTAAATATAAAAATTGGAACACAAGATGCAGCTTCATCAACAACATTTTCATACAAAACACCATCCATTACCAAAGTTTCTCCAACATTAGGTGGTGGTGATTTAATTTTAAATGGATCTGAATTTGCAAATGCGAGTATAACAATTGAAATCAAAGATATTCAAACTAATCAAGTTACTACATGTCCCAATCCTATCCGCCATTCGTACAACAATGCGAAATGTACATTCACTGAAGCTGGTGTACCAGGGACTTGTTTGCAAAAAAATGTTACATTAATTGTGTCAGGTTTAAGGAGCAATTCCGTTGCAATTTGCTATACAGCAGTAGGTAGTGTGAACATACCAGCTCCGCAACAAGTTACGGAAGGCGGAACATATACGTACATAATTGGTTTAACAGATGCTCCGGAAGCATCTGATGTTCTAGTATCAGTTGCAAGTTCTAATGCAAAATGCATGTTGTTGCAATCTTCTTTCATATTTACCCTCAGCAATTATGATTCTAGTTTTGAAGTTACTGTAGATGTCGAAGATAACTATGTGGATGAAGGAACTGATGCCACTTCCTTTATATGTACATTAACACATACAGTTACAAGTTCAGATATTGTTTATGAGGATGCAAATTCTTCCCCACAATCATTTACTATTACCGCGATTAACAATGATAATGCTGATGTTAAATTACAATTGCAAAAACAAGGTGGTGGATTTGAGTACAAGTTAAAAGTTGTTGGTCCTCTGGGTATTACAGAGGGGACAAATACATCGTATGGAATGGTATTAGATACAAAACCTACAGACTCTGTGGTGGTTTACTCTAAAATCACTCCTCCGCGTTTGAGAACGCCGTTAAAAATCATGTTAAGTCCATCGATAGTAACGTTTACGATAAATAATTGGGATATACCACAGTTAATTACGCTAAGTGCAAGTGGTGACTCTATCGACAATGATATTGATATTGAATTGTTTGAAGTTTTATACTTCATTCAGACAGTAGACAATATATTTTTCAGCAAAACAACAAATAGTACGGTGATTACCAAAGTAACGGATGATGACACCGCTGGTATTGTTTTGGCAAACAACAATGTGATACAATTGGAAGAAGCTGGTCAATCCCAAACATTCACTTTCACTGGAATTGCATCAAAACCAATGGAAAATGTAACAATAACGATTTCAATTGTCTCTAGTCTAATTAGTGTAAACCCAACCTCATTTACAATATCAAAAGGCCATGATTATTGGAAGAACATTAACAAACTTATCGTCGTGAAAGCTTTAGAAGGTAATTATGGAGCCGGCACAACATTTAATTTAATTATAAAAAGTAATAGTACAGATCCTAAATATTCAAACCAAGAAAGCAGTAAAACCATAGTAGTTACAAGTAACGACGTAGCGGCTGGTATATCTGGCCTTCCACTAGATGGTGGGTTTGTATCGGAAGGTGGGATTTTTCAATACAATTTAAAACTTACAACAGCCCCTGAAGCATTGGATGTAAAGATTAACATTATCAGTTCCAATAAAAATTGCAAAGTCATGACTCCTCTGGTTTCTTTTGCCACTAATAATTATTATATTGCACAAACTGTACAAATTTCAGCTGTTGACGATGGTCAATTTTATGCCAAAGAATCAGTTTCATACAATTGCGAATTGCAACATGTTGTTGATAATGATGATATGGTTTACAAAAATCTTGCTGCAATATCCTTTGATTTAAGTGTCACATCTACGGGTTGTGGACTAGGTGAATTCTTAGGCGCATATAATCGTGGTAATGATGGTAGGAAATGCATTTGCTCTTTAAACTACTATTTGCCACCATATTCAGACTGTTTAACATGTCCTGATAATTCCAATTGTGACGACACATTAGGAGTAACATTAGAATCAATAGTCTCTGCGAAAGGTACATGGCGCAATTCAATACATAGTACAGATTTTTTTTGAATGTAATAATGAAAACTATTGTGTGGGAGGATCTGCAAAGAATGAAACCCAATGCTTTGACTCCCACACAGGTCCATTATGCGAAGTATGTAAAACTGGATATAAAAAACAAGGTGAAGATGCAATTTGCCAAATTTGTGAAGGTACTCAAAATAGTGATAGTATGGTCGTTTTAATAGAAAGTATTGTTTTTTTCATTTACATTGTAGTACTTTTATTTCTCTTGGATATATCATGTTGTAATTGCTGGATTTGTAATAATAAGAAAAAGGAAAATGAAGATAATCATAAGGAAAAACCAGAGAAAGAAAGAAAAAAGTTGACAAAAAATAATAATAACCCAACAAAACATGTTGATTTTTATGCAAAACTAAAAATACGTGCTGCGCGTGCTACAAAACGTGTGCGACAAAAACGGGAAGAACATTTTGTAAAAGAAACTATCTTAGATGAAGCTATGGAAGAAGCACTTGGTGATCCATACAATGATGTGATTGAAGAAATAAACGAGAATATACAAAATCAAGTAAAAGATCAAATATCAAGCAGAGTAAATAGCCAAGTTGATAAACACATGAATGAAAGCATATCGTCAAAAAGAGAGCGCATAGTGCGCCAGCTTCGTATTGTAGTTGGATATATTCAAGTTTTAAGCAACTTAGATTTAACGTTTGATGTACCATGGCCAAAACAATTTCAAACGTATTTTCGGTCTTTTGCATTTATTAACTTTGATATGCAAATTATATTTGGTACAGTTGATGTTTGTAATTTAACAGTACCATTTTTAGATGCTTTCTATATGCATATGATGGTGCTGCCGATATTTTTAGCCATTTTACTACTTGCCGCATTCACTGCAATATGCATAAAGAAAACAAGATCACTATGTAGAAAACATACAAAACAGCACAAGCAAAAAAATACATGGAATATAATTTTTGACCGTGCAACAACATCATTTATGTTTATGGTATTTTTGATTTATCCAGGTCTTACTGTTCGTATATTTCGTGTTTTACGTTGTGAAAAGCTTGGTGCGAAAAATGAATTTTATTTGTCTGCTGATTATTCTGTTGAATGTATGCAAGGTAGACATACAATTGCAGTAATGTATGCAATTATATTTGTCGTAATTTATATATTAGGAATTCCTATACTTTTATATCTTTTATTAAGACACTATCGCAAGGTTATTGCCGCGATAAATTATGATCATAATAATGCAGATGAAAAGAAAGTAGAATTATTAGAAACGACAGATAAACGAATGCTTAATTTTAATCATCGCATAGAACTGAATAAATTACGCAAAACAATACAATTGCGAAAGGGAAGAAGCGTTTATTTTAATGTTCCAGGTGATTTTACTACAAGTATTACTGCAAGTAAGAAGAACAATAAAGAATTGGTGAAGAAGATTAAAAAAGTTAAAAAAAAATGCAATTGTCAAATGTTGACACTACCAAACGACGACAATGATAAATTGGAAATATTGAAGGAATCCATAATTATGAAATATGGCTCATTATTTGAAGCCTATGAAGATGATGTTTGGTATTGGGAGTTAATAGAAATGTTTCGAAAAGCATTATTAACAGGTGGATTGGTATTATTAGCGCCTGGGACATCCGCTCAAGTGTTATCAGGATTGCTTGTTTGTCAATTTTATGTGATTTATCTAAATGATAAAAAACCATATAAAGAGCCAGCCGACAATTGGTTACAGATTTTTGCAAGCATACAATTATTATTAACGTTATTGGGTGGATTAATATTGAAAATGGACGATCCAGACAATGGTTTATATGAGGATACTTTTATGGCCTATATTTTGATTACCCTGAATGCAACGGTTTTTCTTATTGGATTTTGTACATTAGTATTTGAAAATGCTTTGTACATTGGTGTATGGAGATATGGATTCGTTTCAAGTAAAATATTTTGTAAAAAATCATCTTCCACTTCTAAGTCAAAGGTAGAGATTCGACCTAGAAATGTTGGCAGTAATGTTAGTTTTGAGAATACGAAAAAGAGGAAAGATATAATTCATAATAGTAAGGACGCCGCTACCAAAGGAAAACAAACTCATCATATTTCCCACATTCCAAAAGAAACAATAGTTCTTGAAGGACGTAGTGTATCACATACTGATTCACAATTTTCAACTTGAAATTCAGAAAGAAGTAGACCACAATGACGAGGAGGTCCATCAATACGCTCCATTTATAATTTATGTGCGTGTGCGTGTGTGTGTGCATATTTTAATACGAGCGGCTCGTATTTTATATTTTTTTTTACGAACACATATACGAGTAATATTTTGCTCATATATACTTCGTATATAATATTATTTTATTATATCATACTCTCGGTATATTTTTATTAATTCGTGTATATTTAATATATTACGACTTCGTATTTAAAATGATGGTTTAAAATCTAAAAAGTGTGTTATAATAATTTTACTTCCCGTGGTAAATAATACGCTCAATACTCAATCTCAAGAATAATATTTGTTCTACGACTCGTATATCCTACTATAGTGAAGCTCTAAATGCACGTCCTGCAAACTAATCTTCGTACTCCACAAGCACGAGTAGGTTTCTATCCTTCCATGCGCGATCGTTGAACGCGCTGGACGTCTCACATATATATAATGATAATTTATTTTATACGAAGGAGGTTCGTATAAAAATATATCATGTAAAAAGTACGCTTTGAGCCAATATATTACGAGTGCATTAATACTTAAATCGTATGATATATATATATCAATATATATACTCTCAACCAAACATACGTTTTGCCATTTTTTTCTCTTTTGCTTTTTGTTTTTTAATAACTACATCGATTTTTGCAGTTAATTTCTTAATTGCTTTATCCTCTGGATTAAGTTTTACAGCGCGTTTTAAATCACTTTTTGCTTCTTTAATTTTTTTTTCATTGTAATATGCAGTTGCCCTACGGAACAATGCTTTTACATTGTCGTTATCAAGCTTTAATGCATCTGTGCAATTGTTAATAACTTTATGATTATTTTTCAATTTCAAAAAACACATTGCAATATTTAAATGCAATTTTACTTTAATTTCATTCACTTCTTTTTCATCAGCTTCTGATAAATCAAAGAATTTTGTACAATTTTGCAACGCCTTCGTATAACGTATGGCAGCTTGCTTATATACGCCACCTTTAAACAATTCCGTCCCTTCGTTTTTATTCCGTACAACTAAACGCATACGATCATCTTTTTTCAATTTTCTACGATCATGATCATCTTCCGCATTTTCACTTTCCAACGCACGTTCTTTATCGCCTATTTTTTCACCCTCATTCAATTCTGATTCCAATTTCAATCGTTCTTTTTCAACAGCTTCAAAATATCCCGGAGATGTTTCTTGAAATACAGTAGTAATTTCATTTAATTTTTCCACATAATTTTCTTTTGTATAATCATCTGATTCATACATCCAATCCTCCGCTTCCATTAGCAATGGTAATAATTTCTCGTTATTTAACAATTTGTAATGTTGACTTCCTGTATTTCCATTACAAATACTTCGCATTTCATATATATATGATTCCAATGAATTCCTAGCATCCCCAATTTCTGCTAATGCATTATCTTGCAATTGCATTATCATTTCAAGGCTTTTCGCCATTTCTATTTCATTTTCTTTCATATTTCCAATTGCATATTTCTCATTGTCTATTACTAAATTTGCCAAGCTAGTGATAATGCTACTCGATGTTGGTGTTTCTTCATCTTTTGTATCTGCAACATTGGTTGTTTCTTCTGTATCATCTTTTGCTTCATCTGTTTCTTTTTCTTCTTCTTCTTCTTCTTCTTTCTTCTTCACCTTCTCCTCTTCTTCCACTTTTTTATCTTTATTATTACTACCATTATTTGATGCCACAATTGCATTAGCAGCAACAATGGCAGCTGCTTTTGAGGATGCTTCTGGACTCAATGTCGTTTGACACTTTGCCTTTGTTGTTGAAACAGCATTTTCAATTACCTTTTTAATAAATGGTATACGTACACCACCACCACTAATTTCAATAACATCCACGTTTTCCTTGGAAACGACAGAGGAGCAATTTTCAAATAAAGTTTGGAATAAAGCTTCCAATTCTGTTGCTACATATTTCGATGATTCTTCCAATGTTGATTTTGATATTGGTATTCTTGCATCAATATCACCAGGTAAATTTTCAAGTACAATACTTGTTTCACCAATCGTTGACAATATTTCTTTTGCTTTTTTACATTGTCTTAATATTCTAGAACCAACTTTTGATGCTGGTTTAACATCTAACTTATGCTTAGATGATAATATGGATGTCACTGCATTGAATAATCCATCATCAATGTTGCGTGCACCTAAATTTGATTTACCAACCGATGAAATAATTTTACTAGTAACATTATTATTATTATCAACTTGATATTGTGCTAAAGCCAGATTAGTAGTAGTATGTCCAATATCTAATAAAATTACATTGTAATTATTCGTCTCCTCTTCTTCACTACCATTACATGCTTCTACAATACGATCACGATGTTTTATTTCAAACATGATTACCATAGCTTCACAGGTATTGATAAATGGCATTGGTTTCATTTCACTGATATGTACTGCATCAATAAGTGCTTTTCTTTGCCCTTCTGTATATGATACTGGTACAGTAATAGATACGCCTTCGATATTAGTTGCTTTTGAGTAACTTCTTGCAGTTCGTATCAACATAGAGATTAATAATTCCAATCGCAATTTTGTTTCTTTGTTATTGTAATCAATAAGTGCATATGATACATTGTTGTCGTCGTTGACAAGTCGAAATTGACGAAATTTATTTGGTGCAACGACGTTGTCAATATTATTATTATTATTATTATTATTGGTACCAAGAAAATAAATCAAATCTTTAATTGTATTTTTTGCATTTGAATTTTCTTCTAACGCAGCCGTTTCACCAATATTTCTTTTCTTGTTACGAAATCCAACTAATGGTGGAATGGATTTACTACCAGTATCACTTGATAATACTATAGGTGTAAAGTCATTTGATGGTTTTGTTAAAGTTGTTGGGTTTGTAGTAATAGATGATATAGTAATTTTAGTTGTACCAATATCAATACCTAATACAGTTTTTTCATTATTATTTGCAATAGATGCCATTGTTGTTATTTGCTGGTTTTAATATGTTTGTTTTATGTTTTCAAAATGATCCAAATTGATACAACGGTATGTGTATATAGATAGAGAGAGACAGACAGAGAGAGACAGACAGACAGACAGAGAGATGATTGTGTGTAGTAGTGACTTTGTGTATGTGAGTGTTATTATTATTATTTTGCGAGTTTTTTTGATGCGTAGCCGCCTGGTGCACTTATTTTGTGGTGGTGTTTTAGTTTGGTGTTCGTGTGTTTTTGAAAAGTTAGTATAGGAATAGCATCACGGAAAAACTTCTCGAAGGTGAGAACCCTATTTCTAACTCGGAAGAAAATTTTTAATTTGTATATATACTATTTTTTTCACATTTCTTATAAGAAGTAAAACATCTTACAACATCCGATGTAGTGTAGTTGGTCAGCATTTCTGCCTTTCACGCAGGAAACCCGGGTTCGAATCCCGGCATCGGAAGGTTTCTTTTTTTATCTTTTGTATGTGCATAAGTTAGTTTGAATTGTAAGTGTTATAAGAATGTTTTTGTAGTGGAAAAAGATTTGACAATTTAAATTCTTCTGCAGAGTTATTTTTTTATAGCTTCAAGAAGTGAAACATCTTTTAACAACATCCAATGTAGTATATAGTTGGTCAGCATTTCTGCCTTTCACACAGGAAACCTGCATTTGAATCCCGGCATCGGAAGGTTTCTTTTTTTATCTTTTGTATGTGCATAAGTTACTTTGTTTATATAGGGAATGTCAGTACATAATATTTGGGGTGTTTTTAATTTACAAAGAGAGAAAAGTAGTCCTGTCACATCAACAGCAACACTGAATATCTGAAACACTATGTGTGTACATTTTGTGCTTTTGCAGTATATGATAATTATTAAAACAGCAAAAAATACATGATGTATGCAGAGTATTAAAATCTATACATCCTCTACATGATGCATGTGTATAGTAATGTTTTTGTTTCATAATCACAACACATTCTCAATTACTATCTTAATCATTGGGTATATAGATGCAAAAAATAAATTATTGCAAAAAGGAAAAAAATTGCACCAGCCGGGAATTGAACCCGGGGTGGGGCGATGGCAACGCCCCATGTTACCACTACACCACTGGTGCGGTAACAGGGCTGGTAGGAAGTGATTGCTCACTTCATTTGTGCCAACTTGTTATAAATAAATGAAAAAATTTAGTATATATACAAATAATGTCAAATTCATATACCTTAACTTTAGTTTAACATATACACAGCATTGTGCTTTTTATTAATACAAGAACACACGATGCACAAACAACCACAGAGAAATATAGAAAAAGAAAAAAAGAAGAATGAAAAAGTCGGAGCAGCCTTCTTCTTTCCGTATAATACATAAATATATATAACATTTCTCACTTTGCATATCTCTCTGGAACACAATCCTTATATCAATATATATATATATATATACAATGTACAACATGACCAATTAGATAAATTAAAACTTCATCGATCATACAATGTTTAAATTCAAATTTAATCGATTATCATTTCTATTAAGAAACAATAATAAATCAAAAATTAACCATCAACTTTATACGAAAATTAAATGTAAAAATAATAATAATAATAATAATAATAATAGATTTTATCATTCAGGCCATCATCAACAATATAATCATAATAATATATTACGAGATGGTATTTTCACTGTTGGTGTTGGATTAACTTCATTTGCACTTGCAGCTGTTGTAAAAAGTGAAAAATTGGATAATACTACAAATAAATTGTGGAGACGATTTTATAATTTTTGTAATAATAATAATTTGCAAGAGTATTTTAAACCAATTTATGACAATACAACAGTTACAAATTCAATATTAGCTTCACACGTAGCAATATTTGGTATGCATCAAATCCCAAAGTTTAGTGGTGTCATGAAAAACAATTTTATGTCTTCTATTTACAATGTACATTCTCGTGCACTTTTGTTATCTACATTTTCACATGCAACATTACCACATTTAGCATTGAATTCAATCGCATTGTATAGTTTTGGTCCAATATTACTTTCACGATTGAATTATTCACATGAAGATTTATTAGCATTATATGTTACCGCAGGTACATTTTCTAGTTTTGGTGCAAATGTTTACAATACCATACGTAAACCTATTCATATGGGAATGCCAGGTTTAGGTGCATCTGGTGCATTACTTGCATGTGCAGCTATTTTGAGTCAAGATGATAATATAGCATTTAGTATTATTTTTTTACCAATGATATCAATGAGTGGTAAACAAGTTGTTGCTTTAATATCTGCAGTTGATGTTGTTGGATTAATAAAGGGATGGACGACGATTGGGCATGCTGCACATTTATCTGGAACATTATTTGGCTTATGGTTTGCATATAGTAATGGACGTGATTTGATCAGTCAATATGAAAATTTTATTTTCCGTGAATATAGAAAGATTCGTAATCGACGATAATATCATTATGATGCAAATGTATATGAATAAAATGCTAAATTCTTTACAGCAACAGGAAAGCGACTTGGATACAAGGGAGGCTGCTGATGTTGCACTTAATGTAGCTCGTTTTAGAAGTGCCCTTTGAAGATTTTGAAAAATAAATATACGAAGAGTATAAAATGTACTTGCTGAGAGATATAAAATATTAAACTTCTCTTATAAAACTTAGATTTTAAACCCCCAAGTGGTGCAGATTAAGATAGCGCACCTGTAAAGTACTAAAAATATCTTTTTTCTAGATTTTTTTTGACTAATAAAAAGATTTTTTGTGTTGTTGCACACGCACATTTTAATTTTACAGTATTAATTAGTATAACAGAATTATATAATTCTTAAAACTAAGAATGAATTATTAAATGAATGTACATCTAAAGTTAAATGAATGTATCATATAGATGTACTACTATATGTATAAGGATCACAACAGAAAATACGAACATAATAATTATAATTGTTACTATACAATAAGTAAACAAAGCAACATATATATATATACATTATATTATAATAAATATCATGGCAAGTATAGCTAGTACTACTAAAGATCTCAAAATACTAATTAAACAAACATTCCAACTAATTGATACTGACAATAATGGAACGATATCAAAAACAGAATTGATTCGTATGTTTAAAAATGCGGATGTAAATGCAAAAAAACATATTGATGGAGTCTTTACCCGTATGGATACAGATAATGATGGCCATGTGGACCTGGCAGAGTTCGAGGCTTTTATGAATGAGATCCATGCTACCTTTGAAATAGGCGAGAAAGGAGGAAATACCTTGAGAATGCAAAATCCATTTCATGTTTTGAGTGAATATATAGATTCTCACTCAGCTGTAGATGATAAATACAATCATGAGCTAAAAAGATTTGAAGCAAAGCGAAATCAATCGTTGCAATACAATGGTGGTGGTATTGAATTTAATCGAGACGCACAACTTCAGTTTGCTACTACTTCCAATGGATTATCCAGAGGTAGATATTATACAAACGTTCTCGATGATTTTAAATTATGGAAAAATGACGTCGCAGCATTTGAATTTAATTATGATCAACTTAAAAATGCGAAAGAGATAAATATATTGAATAATTTATTAGATAATTATTTACGTATTTTCAAACTATTGGATATAATTGGGCCATTGCGTGATTTTAAACTCCAATTAAGAAGGCATTTGGTCAAGGTTTTTAATTCATTTTATCAGCAGAAAATGACGGAGGGCTTGCTAAACAAAGTCAAGGAAATTATGGTAGCGTTAGCTAAAGTTCAAACAGAAGACGAAGAAGTTGGTGGTCGAAGCGAAGGAAACAATTTGAAGAGAAAAGCATTATATAATTGTCTGAGCAAAATCTTTAAAATTTTAAATTACTATGCGACTGGGCCAAATTTTCCTATGCTATTAAATGGTGCAAGAGATGATGATGATGCTAGTAAACTATACAAAGTTCAATTTTACGAGATGATACAAGCGCAGGGAGTCGACGATGTGTTTCAATACACAGAAAAAGTTGTGGAGACGTATTTCGCACATGAATACGACATTTGGGATGCCAATAACAACGTGCCAAAAGAATTGAGGATGGCATTGATGCATCTTCTCCGATTACCTGGATCATTTGCTTCTTACCTTAAAGAAGCACGGGATATGATGTGCAAAAAAGAATACTTCGTATGGTTGAATGATTGGTTTTTTACACGTCTAGAACGAGTTGCAACGAATGTAACACCAATACCTTTTCTTGTATGTTTACAAGCTGCGACATGGACCATGGCAGTCATATGTGGAATGAATAGCAGTGAAAATTCGCCCAATATTGACAACGATGCAAAAACTGAAGGTGCAAAAATTATTTCTACATTATGGAATAAAATGACTGGGCATAATATCCAAAATTGTGTTAGAATACTATATCAATCTGGGCATGCTTCTAAACGTCCAATGTCAGCTGAGTATGAAGGTGATGACATTGATGATGATACATCTTATGCAATAGCAATTAATCATATTCGAAGTAACGTGTTGTATACTTATGGCTCATTAGTGATACCAAAGAATTCTACTTCAACTTCTTGGGCAGAAAAATATCCAGCCTACCTGGAGGAGTTTGTCAATATAGTGACGTCATTTCCAAATGAAACATCTTTTCAAGAGAGTAAACTCGTAAGAAAAGATATGGTCTCATCAAGTTTGCGGGTTCGACAAGAAGCATTACGTATTGTATCAATAGTTGCTGAGATGGATGATTCGCTTGAACATTTAGTGATGAAAGGTAATTACCAGAAGTCATTTTTAATGATCGGTGCCATGTTACACAACGTGTTAATTCCATCTTACCAGCTTATTGCATTGAAATTTTTACGGGTGTTGTTACTCTATCCTTCAAATAAACCAAAAATTTTTAGGGAAAGTTTTCTAATGGCTGGATTGATTAATCTAATTAAAGGTTCTCTTGATGGCAGATCACAAAGAATTGCTGTTAAACTTCTTGCCGACCTTTGCAAAGATACAAATCACAAATTAATTGGTGTGGCCACAAAAGTACAAGTGTTTCTAGCATTCGCACATGCATTGCTAACTGCTGATAAAACAGATGCATTTTATCAACATCAATTCGGTATGGCTGCTATGGTAAATTGGGCTTTAGTTACTGCGTGTCTACATAGCATTGAGGAGCTTTGCCAAACTGGATCGTTTTTAAATTCTACAGCCATGTCAGTAATGCAGCAAGTGGTTGATTTTGTCGTTAGGAAAATTTATCCAAAGAAAGGAACAGCAGCTGCAAAATGGAACGACGCCAATAGTCCTGACAATTGGGAAAAAGCATCAGTAACGGTAAAAAATATTATCAAGTTATTACAAGAAGATTGTAAAAAAAACGGTGATGATTACATGACAACATGGTGTGAGAATCTTCATAAATCTTTTATTATTAGCAATCCTTCAAGTATAAGCAGAAGCAATAGTCTCAATAGCAATAGCGGCAGTGGTGGTATGGAAGTTGATTATGAGACTTCCTTTGTAAATGATAAAGATTTGTCTGGTGCAATGTTAAGTTTCATGGCGAATGAAAATGTTAAAGTTGGTTTTTTAAATAAAGTTTTTGGAATTCTCCAACATCATATACAATCAACACAGAGAGATTCTATGACTCGAAAGGAATTCCATGAACTTATGAGGAGGTATGAACGTAATACTGCCAAACTTTCTGATGCAGATATTAATTCATACTTCGAACTAGCGGCTAAATCGGCTGGTGTTGATGTTGTGTATGTGGAAGATGTGTTAAATTTGTTTCGTTATTTTGCTGATCAGCAAAAGGTAAGCAGCAATAATCGTGTAGATAAATTAAAAATTTTCTTCAACTATTTAGATACCGATAGTGATGGCAAATTATCAAAGAAAGAATTGGAAAAGGGGTTTATTGCTCAATATGGGCATATGTCAGAATTTTCAATTCAATGTTTGGATATATTGTTTACAAAACTGGACAAAAATAAAGATGGGCACATTTCGATCGATGAATTTGCATCTGAAAACAATGCCAGCAACCCCGATGTAAATGCTATTATAGATATGATTGCTCCAAGACAACTTCCTATAAATAATAAACATAATAGTAACAATAATAACCCAGGTAAGCGAAGAAATAATGGTAATAATAATAATAATAATAATAACCCAGGTAAGCGAAGAAATAATGGTAATAATAATAGTAATAATAATAATGGTCCATCCAAAAAGAAGAAGCCCAATAATCAACCTAAAAAGAACAAACGGCATGGTGGATGGGGAAGAGGAAGAGGAAGAGGAAGGGGAAGAGGAAGAGGAAGAGGATGAGGATGAGGATGAAAGTGGGGGAACAATGATAAGGGAGGAAAAGGAGGAAGATGGTAAAGCTAAGCATTACAAGCGTCATAAATGAGAATTGTTTACTATAAAATTTAATATGATATATACTTAGTATTATGGAGAGATTTGGAATTTGGAACTGCATCAACGTCGGGGCGGGGAGTGTGCCAGTGTGCAAGTGCCGCAGACAGAGTTAGGAGTGGTGTGAAAAGCAAAAAATACATGTATAAAAAAAACTTAATTAGCATTATTAGAATTATTTTAATAGTGCTATTCCTATGCCAGTATGATGGACCAACATTTAGGATATTAAATAATACCTGGTAGTATAGTAATCTGGTATAATCTGGTAGGCCCAGCAGGCACCCAGCAGGTAAAAAAAATATAAAGAAGAATAATGGTGATGGCAAAAAAACAAATAAAATAATTATATTTCTCCCTGATATAATATATATATATGCATACTGGCATACACAGAGTTGCTTGAGGAGAGATATAACCAATAAAACAAAAATGATCTTGTTGTTTAAACAAATACCATTCACAAGAGTATAGGTAATGAATATTATCGTCACACTCGACTATATATAAATATAGGAAAAGTGTTAGACATATTGCATACCTTTGGGACTGTAGAATGTTCAACAACGAGATACAAAAAGAAAAGTCAAATATCCTTGTGATAGGGTTGGGTGGAGGTGCAGATGCTCAAGGTGCAAGTGCGTTAGCACTGCATTTAAAGCGTTTGTATCCTACCTCGAATATTCTCTACGGAACTGCTTTTGACGTCACGAAATTAAACAAGAATACAGGTGACGAATGCTACGAAGGTGCTTTTTATTTGCCTTTTTCAAACAAGGACAGTGGGGAAATGGAGAAATCAGAAATTTTACAACTACATCCGAAAAAGTATACTTTTAGCGAATATAATGACATGGTTAATGGAATACCAAAATGGGTGAATACCTTGATGTATGAGCAAGGAATAGACCAACATGAATTTCAATGTGATGATAATGGAAATGGTGGAGTGGGAAAAATATTATCTCCAATTGTAGCTTGTTTGGACAAGAATGATGGATTGCAACAAGAACGTCTTGTCAAACAGTTGAGTCAATTGGCTCAGTGGGATTTGATTATCGGTTTAGACCACGGCGGTGACGTTTTTGGAGGTATTGAAGACCAAAATATGGGAACAGATATATTTATGGCTCGTAAGTTGCTTCAAGTTGCTGAAGCACAGGGGCATAATAACACAAACGATGGCAAAGGCGTGCCATTTAAAATCGTCATTCATGGATTATGTATTGATGGTGAAAATTATTACGAGAATATGACGAAGAAGTTAATGTTGGGACCGTTACGATATTTTGAAGGCACCTATTCCATTAAAGATATGATGGATATATTGTATACAATGTGTACAAATATGCAAGATTCTAAAACAACTAAAATTGTATTAAAGGGATTAAATGATGAGTTAAAGATAGTAAAAGATAAATACAATGGAATTGTCGATCCATTTGATACTAAGACCATCTATGATACAAACATTGAAGAAAGTACTGAGAAACGAGATTGCTTTGGTATGCCCATTTTAAAATGGGTAGAAAGTATTCAACGTTTTCACAAAGATAAAAATGGGATATTGTTCCCTCCAGGTATTTTACCATCCCATTGGATAACAACTGGTTTTATATTTGATGGTCGTGGCATCAACCGATACCTTTTACAGAAACCAATGGGCGATAATGTAAACAAGAAATATATGAATCATGTCCATGAATATTTTGATAATCGTTTGATAAGCGATACGGTGGAAGATTGGCAAAATTTGAAAACTGATTCTATGATTATTAAAGAGGATAAAAATGACGATGTTGATGAAGAAGAAGAAGACCATGATAAAAAAGTTATGTCCTCGACATCCGTCGTGCATGGAACATTGAATGTTCCTGGAAACAACCATATACATGCAAAACCTGCATTTCAATTTTTAATGAAAAAGTTACGTACTTTACGAAATGCAGGTGGTTCAATGATTAAAGAATCTACTAATTGTATTGCGATCATACCTGCTGGATTTCGTGGAGGGGAAACTATTAATACATTAAATCCTGTCAGAGAAGACATTGGCGGTTTATCGGCATTGATGTCCGTTTTGCATATATTAGTTCTGCCAAAATCTATTCGTCGTTACCATGCAACAACGTTACGCTATGAAGATATACCATTGTTAGAAGAAATGAAATTGCTTGGCACAGCGGCAGTGCATGAATTAATCGATGAAGAAATGGATGCTATTGGATCTTTATCGTGGCAGTTAAAGCAGGATAATGATATAAAAATGAAAGACGGTACATCCAAATCAGCTAAAATAATTGAAACAGATATTGCCCCTTCTTGCCGTGCATTTTTTAATGAAATTGAATCATCCTTATCTGAGGCAAAAGGAAGTGAACCCTTTGCAATTTTACAGAAAGAATGTAAACATTCTTCTAATCTTTCAGTATCTTTTCATATAGCTCCACATTGCTCTGTGGGATGGTTGCACATGCATATTTACTCTAACAAACTTTTAACAACAGCACATGATCATATGGAAAGTGCAGCGGTTGGAAAAACTGTTTCAAATATACCAAAAAATATGCCATATTCAGTAATAAAGAATAATTTAAATGAAGTGTTAAAATTACAAGAAAGCTTGTATGCAGAATCACATTTTAAATTTCAAGATAATATTTTAAATTTAGCGCTTTTCTTGGATGTTGATGATACTGTTTTAAAAGAAGTTGCTTTTGAAACATACAAAGATCGGAATGAAGTTCAATTGATCACATATAAACCTTCTAAATACGTTTTGGGAAAATATATATCTCGATTAAATGACGCTCAAAAAAATCCAGTAGTGGATCGAAAGAAAGTTATTCATTATAAAATACATGATGATGGTGAAACTATAACATCAGCTGTTGTTGTTAGACCATGTATATTTAAACTATTAATTCTAACTGGTTGTAACGACAACATTGAAAATCGTATTTTAGTTTCAGCGAATGATGACAATCGCACGAATGCTGTACTTGAACAAGTCTTAATTGGTGACGATGGAAAAACGTTGAAAGATTGGGGCTTTTGTGTTTGTCCCCGAGATGTTAGTATAAATGATGAAAGAAAAAAAGACGTAACAGCAATACGAAAATGGGCTTCTATACAAGACAACTGTGCCACAATATTTATCGATGATAAGTGTGAAGATATTGTCAATAATGGAATAATTGATTATGCTATTCCGTGTGAAAAGTTTGGTTCAACCGAGGTCTTAACTTACTTAGAAACTGGAGATGAAATTTCCTCAGATGACTTGTTAGTAGAGACAGTAAATAATGTTTTACAATTCGTCGCAACAAATATAAAAGTATGAGGGAGAGAGAAATGCCAAAAAATATTTTGATATATCATGTACGAGTACATATAAAATAATACGGCTCGTATGATGGGTTAGTAACGATATATCTTGCGCTATATATATAAATACATATAGTGGGACTCTTTTTTCTTTTGATTATATATCTAATATATCACGGACTAAATTATATTATTATTCTTTAAATTTTTTGTTGCGCACTTTTTTAATCTATGTACTTGTGTGCTTGTATGTAATGTACTGTAATAAATGAGACGGCTTTAATACAGTACCAGGTAGAATATAGCAGGTGTTATGATTTAATTCTGTAATATATAATATATGCTATTGCGATCCCTTAAATTACTAATAACACTAAATTAAGTAAGCTTTCTACTCCGATCAAAATTTGTTTTCTCTATTTCCTATGTAATAAGGATTTAGACTGTACCTATACCGGAAGTATATTTTTTTGAAAACTAACCCACGGCTAAAACATGTTCATCAAGTTGCAACTCAATGTGTGGGTGCATGCCCAGCATGGAAGAAAAAACAAAAGCAGACAAAAGTGATGTTATGCCCATTCATGCCACCATCAGGATATATAAAGGGAAAGAATAACTACTATTACAACAAATATCGAAAAAGAAGATTAACTAGTTGTGTGTGAGAAAGAAGAAAAAAAAAGAGGTACCATATTTACAAATGATGAAAAAGTACAACAACAATAAATTGAAATGGATTGGATATGTTACCATGTCATTATTATTATGTTTATTATTTACATTTTCTAATGTTAATGGTAATAGCAGCTTTGAAGAAATAGAAGTTGGTGATTATCTTTTCTTAAAGTCGAAGTTGTTACCAAAGAAGAATAGCAAGAATAGTAATATTATTAAAGAGGAAAGGGTGAAAGTAGTCACTAAGAATATGACGCATATAACTGTGAGAAACGATAATACTTGCGTAAACTATGACAGGAAAGATATTGATATTGGAAGAATAAAATATATTCATGAGAAAAGTCCTTTCGATAGAAGCAGACGAGTAATTATGACATATTTTATTGGATTCGTAATCATGCCATGTTATTTTTATTGCGGGTGGCAGCTGTTTGATATATTAATATATAAATTTGAACATTTCGAAAACATGAAATTGGTTTTTAAAGTCATAATGGGATTGGGAATAATTGCTTGCTTCTTGCGGGGATTTTTTTACTTCTTGCTTTGGTTGCCTTCGTTTCAATTTAAATGCCCTTCCCAACTTTATATTTGGCTATTGGAAATACCAACTATGTGCACACTTATATGCGCCTTTTTATTTTTTCATTATATACCAAGTGATGTTATAGTATCTGATGATTATGCTAATCTTCGTATAGAGGAAATAGATACAGCTATAAATATACTTGAAATGGAACGTGTAAAGTTAGAAAATGATGAATTCGATTTATACAGAACATTAATATATTCTACTTCGTATGATATTAGTGAAATGACTGATAGTTATCGGAGAAAAATTGGATACCTAATGAATGTACTTTCTTTTTGCTATCTTACATACTCTATATCTTGGATGATTGGTGATGATTATAACGATAAAAAGATTTATAAAAGGATTCAATGGCTTTATTCATTAGCATCCATTTTACTATTGTTCATTTCGCCATCTTTTTTTCGAGTTTTAACCGATGTTATACCAACAATATGGAGCAAAAAATATGAAATAAAAAAAAATGATGATTTGTAAGTAAATTCTATATTCCCCTAAAACTAATAAAAACGATATCCATCTCTAACACACACCATCTCTATTTCGTATTACTGTATACTATATGCTATTACTGCTCCACAGTGATGAAGGTGAACACATTAAAGGTGAAATTGCGAAATGTATTTTATCTTTTTTCCTTGTATTTGTATTGATATTTTTGTTTGCTTATTTTCCAAAATTAAGGCTTCAAAAGTATAGCCTTGGTTTCTTGGCATTGCGTTTTGCAGATATATATTTATTTTACAGATTAGCACAATTTATAAAATGCTTTTCAAACAATATGGAGGATAGAATCAATTTAGCTGATAAACGTGTTAATCGACCAAGTTCTTTGCGACAAAAAACTCGTGAGCGCATTCGATAAAAACATTTGTATATATGTTCTTTTGTATTTGTGAAAAAAGAAATTATTATGTCAAGAAAGAAAAAATGATTTTGAACACACACACACACACACACACACTATTTTGTTTTAAATATTAAAATTGTATTATTAATACAGGTATTATTGTAATTACTGTAATATTATACCCTGGTACTCACTCTATTCTCTCTGATGATTTTTTGCACAAAAATCAAATAAATAAAATATTATCTTGAATATATATAAATAATATTACACACATATCGTATATATACATTTAGTGTATATATATATATATATATATAAATATAAATAAAATTTAACTCATCATAAACACACATAAATCATTTTGATTGTTAGATCGAAAAAAACATGACGAGTCAAGTAGAAGATGATCTACAATTGCAGAAAGAAGCAGAGTTATTGGCGGAGGAACAAAGAAAAAAAAATGAAAATGCTATGAAAGATGAAGCAATAAAAGCTTTAAATGAAAAACGTGAAAAACGTCAAAGAGGGAAACAAAAAAAAACAAGATATTATGGATGAATTTGAAGATGACGATGACGATGAAGACGATGATGATGACGATGAAGACGAAGACGATGAAGGGGACGATGTTAAAAAAGATGGTGATACAGAAAGTTTATGGAAGGAGATACTTGATTACATAAAAGCAGAGACAGATAATAGTAATAATAATAATAAAATTATAGGAAAAGATTATTCAAAAATAAAAAAGAAATTTGAAGTATTGCGAGAAGGTGGAAGTAAAAAGTTGCAAATTATATCTGATTTTGATCGCACAATATCAAGATATTTTCTATTAGATGGCAAAACAAAGGGTGAAAGTTGTCATGGGGTATTGAAAAATTGTGAATTGCCAAATTTTGCAGAGCAAGCAACAAAATTAAGTGAAAAATATTATCCTATGGAAATATCAACTGAATTGTCATTGAAGGAAAAAATTAAAGCATGTGAAGAGTGGTGGGGTGCAAATCATTCATTACTTATCAATTTAGGATTAACACGAGAGAAATTGAAAAGAGCAGTTGATTTAAGTGTCGGTGAAATTATATTACGTGATGGTTATAAGAAATGGGTTGATTTCTTAGAAGAATACAATGTCCCATTGCTCATATTTTCAGCAGGAATTGCTGATGTTATTGAAGGAATTTTACAAAATTTAGAGTATAAGAATACAAATGTAAAAATTTTATCAAACAAAATGAAATTTGATGAAAATACAAACAAATTGATTGGCTTTAACGAGAATTTAATACATACATTTAATAAAGGTTTAGTAGCCTTTGAGGATTTGGAGAAAATCATTGATATGGAACGAAAAAATATCATTTTAGTAGGTGACAGTGAAGGCGATGTGAAAATGGCTGATGGAATAGATGCAAATGTTGTATTTAAAATTGGATTTTTAAATCAAAACGTCGAGAAACTTTTAGATAAGTACTTGGAGATATATGATATAGTTCTTTTAAATGATCCCGATATGAAGTTTGTCGATATGTTTACGAAGAAAGTATGTATGTTGTAAATGTGTAATTAGTGTATGTAGTACGTAGTAAATTCATTCAGTACTGGCCATATATATATGTATATATATATGTGTGTGTTGGTATTTTATCCAGAGACTAAATTTCTCTAGAAATATACGAACATAAAAGACTGTAGTGTGTTAGAGTATATTTTTATATAGCTGTCATATATTTTATAGATTTTTATTACGCGTATAATTTTTCCTTTTTTAATACACGATTTCGTACGTGTTAAAAAATTTTAATAAAATAATTATTTCAGTTAAATGCATTATGTCATATATTAATAAAAAATAAAAATTAAAATACGAACCGTATTTAATAATGTTTTCGTACGTTCGTACATCTTCTCTTAATAAATACGAATGTTTTAAAAGCATTTTACTACACTGTAATCTCTTCCCTTGGTTCTGTTAATAATGTTACCATTTCAGATTTACTTTCTTTTTCCCAATCTTCACGATTTAATATAGACCAATTTGGCGAATGTTGTATACGAAGCCATTTGAAATCATTGACTTCTTTCCACATTGCACTTTTCCGCAATAAATTAGATTTTTGCATTTGTGATGGTAATTCAGGATAATCCAATAGGTATGGTGCAAAGAATAATTTTGTACAATCCTCAATGATTGGATGGCTCAATGCATGTAAGTAAAATACACAATTGACACTATGATGTAAACGAAATTGACGTGATGCTAACCAAAATTTACTATCGTTGCAATAATGTAATAATAATGATCCAGCAATTGGGCCACCATATACATGGCATCGAGTTAATTTATCAACGCGTAAAGCACTCATAGTATCGCGAATGATAACGACGCAATCAACTAAATTGTATAAAACAATATCTCCACCATCTTTCAATTGTCCAGCCTCAACAATAATAGTTTCATTAGTCTTATTTTCAATGGATAAATCAAAAGCAGATCGATCTACTTCAGGATATTGCTCCTCTTCTTTTGGCGCTGCTGTATTTCCTGTACTTATAACCGCTTCTACTTTCTTTGAATTGTTATCATTATCTGTTTTGCTATTGGCTTTTTCACTATTATTTATTACATGATTCTCGTTATTTCCTTCAACTGCTTCCTTTTTTTCTTTTTGTTTCTTTTTCTTTGCTGCACGACGTGATTTAAATGAAAACTTTTTCCTTGGTTGCAATTGTTCTTTTAAAGCTTTGCTACGATCACGTAATGCTTTTATTTTCTCCTGTGAAATACGTCGATCGTATCCAGGTAAAAAGAATGAAGCTGCTGCAAGCATTTCTTGAATTTCATCGATCCTATCAT
>Ga0099797_100286_pt1 | contig 33426 bp, 20 predicted proteins | sample Uncmet_Sort48C_1_FD_89871 | JGI IMG/M metagenome (GOLD analysis project Ga0099797, IMG submission 89871) | Marine eukaryotic communities from CALCOFI LINE 67, Pacific Ocean - C012_Sort48C_1 | ecosystem: Environmental > Aquatic > Marine > Oceanic | place: Pacific Ocean: Monterey Bay | collected... | reverse complement strand
TGATGCAAAATGGCCAGCGGATTTGCTTCCGAAGCTTGAAGCGGCATGGGCACACGATACGGAACAAGAAATCTTAGAACAGTTGGAGTTATTGAGAAACGACATTGAGAATGTGGCAAGGGATGAGGTGAAGACAAAGATGGCGAATCTGAAGGCCGCGAAACAGGTGGATAATTTGGGAAAAACCTTACTTGCATTGGTCCGCTTAGACCAATATCGCGAATTTATTACCTGGGCATTGGTAGACCAATTTATCACCAGCTTCATAACCGGAAGCCTGCCTCCTCCTGGAAAATCAATCGTGCCGCAGAAGAAGAAGCAGCTGGAGGAGCTCTTCCGAATATTCACCGATTGCGTTGAGACGAGTGACACCATCTCCAAGACGATTAAGCCAGCGGATAAATTGCTTTTTACCACATGGATGGTAAAATCAATTGACCCACTCATATCAGCAATGACGATCGCCGCATTCAGGGAGTGGAGCAAACTAAACAAGGGTGCGTTGGGCAGAATGGTTGTCACAGTGGGAAAAGACACAAAATTGCCGAAGGAGTTTTATTTGGGATTCACAGAAAGAAAGGTGGCTGATGTGGAGAACGCGCCAGATCCGGAGCTTCGTGCGAAAGAGATGAAACGAAACATCATCAAATTGAAGGGGTCGCTGGAATCACTAGTAATGCAACCACTGATGGCCAGCTTGGACTTGTTTGCTGCGGATATCGTTCGTAAGGAGGTGGTCGGTTTTATTGTGAGCATTTGCAACGGGTTGATCAATGGCGAAGGAAATTCAGATGAGCGTCTGAAGAATGTTCTTCCAGCTATCAGAAAGAAAATCAATGAACGTGAAGAAGCCAGAAAAAAGTTTCGGGAATCTGAGAAGAAGAAAAAGAAAAACGCCTCTGGTGAGATTGTGATCGTGAAAGGACAAGAAGACACCGACGTTTCCGGTCCTGTGAAGATATCGCTCGATCGCCACGCAGAAGGCTTGTTTTACCCCTTTCTTCATGGCCTTTGTGCTATGCCACTTTACTGCGGAATTACGAAACGTTTGGCAAGCACGTTGGAAACGATGTCATTCGACGTTTCTGATTTGAAATGTTTCGCGAAACTTGCCGCATGTTTCAAGGAACTGGAGTTTCCCAGACCGGTAATGTTGGAAGGAGTGTGTTGTCTTGCGTTGGAAGGCATTATTGAATTGAGTCAGTATCTTGGTAGTCACGCTACACATGACATCAAAAACGGTCTGATGAGATTGAGACTGGAAAGACGACCACTCATAGAACTTCTGAAAAAGCCGACTAAACAGACAGTTTCTTTGAAGTCTATCACTCAGAAACCAGCTCAATCCGGCGGATTCATTCCTGTCACACAAACCACATCTTCCAAAGCTGGAGCAGGACTCGGAACGCAGGCAGGAAACTCGCAGGGTATTCAGAAGCGTGCTGCGCCAGCAAAAACTGGTTTTACTCCTGCAAGTCAAAAAGCCTCGCCGGTAGAGAAACGGGCTCGTGGTGCTGCAGCTACGCTTTCGGGGAAACCCAGCTTCGTGCAGATGGGGTGCGCTGAGCTGCCGAAATTCGATGGAGACATCGACTCCAAAGCACTCGATGCCAAAGCGGCGGCTGAAAAGGGGGCAGCAAAGGGGCCAAACAAGACTACCGACCGATCTCGTTGTAATATTCCAGACACCGAGGCGGAGTCGCTTGAAGATGCGGCTACCCGCATTTTCCGTGACATCAATATGGACACGTGCAAAGAGCTTGAGACGTTTATTGCTACTGGAATTCCTAAGTTAGATGCTATCTGGAAGGAAAGGGCAAAGTCGTTTGCTGAGAAGCAGAAGAAGAGCTCGAACAAATCTTCGAAGACAACCGTACCGGAGATGCCAATTTCGTTATGTTTGTTGAAGAGTGTTATTCTGGCGGGGGGGAGCCTGGCTGCCCTTGTCAGAAGGGGTTTGAAACCAAGTGCCACCCCCAAGCGCTATTCACCACCCCCGCTCTTTTTCAAATATATGGGTGAGCTGAAGAAAATCCAAAAATCGCTCAAAAATCTCGATATTGCGGCGAAACAGGATTCGAAAAAAAATAACAGCAAAGAGAAAGCTAAGACTCTTGTTGCAGACGTAGATGGTGAACAGAAAACTGATAGCCAGAATGATGTCAAAAACGCTAACAAGTCTGTCGCAAACTTGCAGAAAGCCAATACACCGGAGAAAAAGGCTCTGGACATTTATTATGGGTTGGTGGGTGCAGTCGAGGAGGTAGTTACTGCGATTTTCATCTACAATTGTCCGGGAGCAATGCAGGATGAGGAGGAGTTTCGTAACCTCGCGCCACAAAGCACATCCATGGATGAAGTGAAACACGAATTCGAACAAATCAAAAAGAGATACCACAATTTCGCGAGTTTTAACGAGGAGTGGTTCAACGGCCTTAAAGGCCTTGTCGAAGAGGCTCGTACCAGACTTCTCGCCGGTCCTAACAGTTGTCTCAACGATAATGAACAAGCCGAAGAATACGGCGACGATTATGGTTCGAATGATAGTGATGTCAGTCTTTGATCCAACGACAACATTGCAGTGGTGTGTTATGTGTGGTGATGGTGCGAAGACATTGGGTGTTTGTGATTAGATTTCGGTGCGCTGGGTCTGATCAGGAAACGCATATCGAAGAACTCTATTGTCTACAGTCACTGATCACGAGAGGCAACACGATATGTGCGGAAGCTATACGAGTCGATTTGTTTTGTTATATTTGTTTCTGTACAAGTGTACACGCAATGCATCATTGCATTTAGTAAATGAAAACGCTGATGTTATTTCTATATCTGCCGTCGATTTCCATGCTGTTGCACATGATTCACCTAGAGCATGAGTATCAACAGCAACTTGGCACTTGCGTCATCACTAGAATTATTATTGTGATATATAGATGAGTTCGATCCTGGTAAGCATGTGCCGTCAACTTTCTTCGTTAAGTTCCTATTTATCATATGTGACAGCGTCGTGTATCATGAAGCTGAGTGGTGGTGTCTTCAGACTCTCAGCATACATCATGATCATCATGCGAGTCATGCGTTTGCATTTTCATATTTTTTAAGACTCAGGATGTAACGGCGTTGGCGGATGCGTATTTTCAGCCTCCATGTGGATTCTCTCTTGTTGTCAAAGCCTGTCAGTAACATTACCATAGTATAGAATCATTCGGAACCGGACACGATTATCATTGCAGCAGGTGGGCGCTTATGAAATTGAATCTGGTTTCAAATTTGATCTCGATGGTCATGATTTAATTTTGCAGTTACTGGGGCTAGTCATTATCATTATGATTATGATAATCATAGTGATCGTGATGAGTTTGGCAAGTTTGGAGATGGTTACGATTCACGAGGTATTACCAGTAACTAGAAACGGCGAGCATTATGATTAAGACAGTGATTATCAATATATATTATTTGTTTTTTCTTGCAGAACTATGTAACGATGTGCATGCTGATCGCGTTAGTGTCAGACATGTATGGTGATCATCAGTGTCGAATGACAGGATTGTATTGGTGCGTTTTTATTATTCATATTATATCTCACCCAGTATACGTGAGAAGTTGGGTCTTCAGAGTCCGAAAGTTATTAGTATTGTAATTATTTCAACTCGAAGAATTTGAGTCGTTGTATGTGGAATCGGATTTATTTGGAAGGTGTGAATGTTAAATATTTCCTCATGTTGCAATCTATAACGTCGAAAGGTTCCCATATGAGAAGCATCCTGGTTACGACTGAGTACGCGACCTAATTGTTTAAAGTTAATATCATATATGTTGGTGTGTCGTGTTGGTATCAATGATAATCATTATCATCATGCAGCGCGCTAAAGTTTTTGGATGTGTGATGGTCATCGTCATGCAGCTTGAACTTCGTGTGGATTGATTAACTTCTGCATCTCATTATAAGCGTGCATATGATCGGATCGCGTGCGACATGTAGTGACTGTCGTTAGCTATCTCACTAATCACGATAGTCACAGTGACAAGCTATAGTCAAGGGTCTGAGTCGATAATCATTAATGTGACGCGTCATGATCGACAAGATTCTAGCAGTACAAGCCTAGCGTCGGCGACAGTCATTATCGGAGCGCGATAATGATTATCGGGTGTCTGCAGTATGCTCATCTATAAATATTTCGTTATGATTGTTTTTTTGGATATCTCAAGACTGTCACCATAGCACAGCAGCGACAGTCCATGTGACTGTCAATGTAATACTAACTTTAAGTGGCTGGATATATATCATAATCATAATTGTGAGTCTCTGCAGTGTGCCGCGGAAAATAGATTAGAGATTCTCAGTGCGTCGCCATTGTGCGCGCCATTATGATTTTAATTTTTCTGCGTCGTGATGGTGTAATATTATATCTGTTAGCTTCAAAGTTTATGTTGGGATATTCATGGTATGATGATCATCGTTCTGAATCATAATGCAATCACTATCAGTATCGGCATTGTGGAGCCAGAAGTTTAGGCGTAAGTTTTACGATGTAATATATTCGAAGTATTATGATTTCCTGATCTCTATCATTATGGTTTTGATTCAATTGATTTCGGTTTCTTATATGTCAACGCTCCTGAGTGGGATGCATCATTTTACAGCGATTATTATATTTATTTTTGATAGGTTATTCATGGGTTGTGATGTCTTACAGAATCGAGGAGCGCTATCATCATATGGCTTTATTGCTGAAAGCTCAAAAGGAAAGTGGTATCAATCTCAAGTTTGGCGGTGTGATATGATTGCAGGATGTTGATCGTACTCAGGGATTGTGTCACTGGTTGCGTCTTTGTTCAGGAATTTGACGCATTCAGCTAGATAGGTGACTCGTATTCTCGGCATGACGCACAGTCAATATCTGATGTTGTAGTAGTCGGATTCTGATCGCATTTTGATGATTGTCGATTTAGGCGAGTTCTCGTCTTGATGGTAACGGTATTCGACTTCCTATCATTGCAGGTCATTATCAACGTTAACGAAATAAAACGCAAACGAAACCAGCGACATTCATTTCAGATGAAAAAGAAGGTAGATACTGATTGTAGGGCGTCGTGTTTCTGACATAGTCAGAAATAATCACAGAAAAACAGTAACGTCTGGAATGTTGATTGGTTTTCATTTTCTTTCTTTTGGAAAAAAAACGAAGTTAAAGCGAGATTGGAGTCATCGTGTTCGATGTCGAAAAATTGGGAGCGTTTTTGGAAGTGTGAACGGGCGTGTGCAAGAGCGAAAAAAATGGAGTTATTTACATTTGCAGCGAAAAGTTATTTTAAAGTTATCACCTTGCGAAACATCAAGTTATTTTAAAGTTATCACGATGCTGAAAACTAACAACTTTCCCACGGGTAGAATGGTCCGATCCTGCCTGTTCTGAGTCATGAGAATGCGTTTGGCAATATTGTTGTAATCAAAATATTTGTTCGATTTCTTCCACTTGCGGTGCTAAAAAGAACAAAAAATATTTCAGTATCCATTGTCAACCTAGATGCTCTAGCAAGTTTGAGCTATTTTCTATAAGTGTCGCAGAGAAAGCTTCGTGTTGGGTGTGTATTCATGCGAATACAAACTGAGCGCGCGGCTGTTGTTACGTATGACAGGCGAGTCTGCTTTCCGAGTCTTTTTCCTTGTGATTGAGACAATGAAGGCAAAAGTCAAATAAAGCATTGTGAGGAGGTGGAAGACAAAGCAGTTCTGAATAAGAAAAAGATGTGTAGGACCAGAAAAAATAAAACAGTGTTGTGAGAAGCATTGCACAGCCAAAAAAAAAGGATTTTGGGAGAAGTGGAGAGTCGGTGTGTTCGTTTGATTTGTGACGGCTTGTGGGCCTTGGTGATGGGCGTGAGGCTCTCTTGTGGTTATTGTTGAAAATGATGTTTGAGAGGTAGCTATGAAGAAGCCGGCCTCGGCTTCTCAACAGACAGAGCGAGGGAGGAGAGGACGAAACGATTTGGCCCACTTTGTCCACGCTTTTTTCCACAGGGAGCGATCACTCGTGAGCAGACATGTGCAAGCTGATGTTTCAGCGAAAACGTCAGTCACCACCTGGAACAGTACTCTCAACCAGTGCCGAAAACTACAATCGCGAGGGATGAAAGGGCCGGAAGGGATATCCAAACTCGCAAAATTCTGGAGATTTCGCCAAAAACGCCAAAATCTTGGCAATTTTTTTCGTCCTAGGCATGGACATTCGAACTTTGCGACAATTGCACAGTCGCTACATTTTGGCGCGCCGAAATGTTGGAGCTGGCGAAAAGCCAAAAAACTTGCAATTTTTGGACTTTCGTTGCGTCCAATTCTGCGAAAAAGGGGCCAGATTTTTTCGTCCTAGGCATGGACATTTGAACTTTGCGACAATTGCGCAAGCGCTACATTTTGGCGCCCAAAAACGCGGAATCCGGCGAAGCCACAAAAAGTGCGAATTTTCAGACTTTTTTTTCGGCCAAATCTGCAAAAAAGTGGCCTTTTTTTTTCGTCCTAGGCATGGACATTTAAACTTTGCAACAATTGCACAGATGCTACATTTTGGCGCGCAAAAACGCGGAATCCTGCGAAATCCCAAAAGTTGCGAATTTTCGGACTTTTTTTTCGGCCAAATCTGCAAAAAAGGGGCCTTTTTTTTTCGTCCTAGGCATGGACATTTAAACTTTGCAACAATTGCACAGACGCTACATTTTGGCGCGCGAAGCGGGAAGCCATGTTGTCTTTTGGATTCATGTCAAATTTGACAGATTGGCACCGTTCTGGACGGCATTTCGGACGCATCTCCGCCTTGTCTGGTTCCTATCATAGGCGCAAACGTCGAGGATTTCCGCCCTGGGTTAGATTTTTCGAAGCTTCATGGTGTTTATTTTTTTTTCTAAAGAATTACACTCTCCGGGGTCGCGGGTCGTTTTCAAATATGATATACGACTTTTGAGCGGTGGCCTCTTATTTGCTCTAGACTGCGTATAGCGGCAGCATGCGACTTTTGAGCGGTCAAATCGCGTGCGCTTGCCAAACAGTGGCTGTATGCGGGGTTTTTCTCGTAGCCGCCATGTCGCTTATCTGGCGGGTCTTACAATACCGCGCAACGACGGTATACGATTTGTGGCAGGCATAGAAATTCTGGGCGGCATCCAGATCGTCGACTGACGCCGCGGCCGTCACTGTTAAGCTAAGCCTTCCGTAGACGCAAGACCAAGGCGAATCTTGTAGGGGCGCGCAGCTGTAGCGACGGCGTCAAGAATTCGCCTGCGAATGCTGGGCGTTCTTGCCTGCGCCGCTTGCTGCGCAGCCACAGCAGCTGCATCCGAATGCTGGGGGGGGGTCATCTCAATCGTCTTTTGGGTCGGTCCCGCAATACCACGCGCCGACGTGATTTTCCAAGCGTGTCCATGTTTGCCGCGCGCCGACGCTTTGCGATTTTTCGAGCGTGTCCAAGCTTACCACGCAGCGATGGCATACGAGTTCTGTGGCGTGACGTCCCTCGTCGCGCAACGATAAGACTTCTAGACGATCTGTCAGACGTCACTTAACGTTACTTCGCAGCGCGATTGTCTCCCGTGTGGGCCCGGGCGCCAGACTCTGGGCCACGGTCCGCATCCCCACCGCACGCCATCGACTGGAATCCGCACAACATCCGTCGTTCGATCTGCTGCAACAGAGTCAAACTTTGCCGATCCAATCGATCGCCAAGCTCAAATCTCTACAACGTTAGAAAAAAAGTCTCAGACGTTTCTTTTTGGCTTCTGTTTGCATTCGCTTTTTTTCTACGTCAGAAAAAAAGTCGAACTCGTCAGAAAAAAAGACTAACCCATTTCTAAATTAGAAAGAGTCATTATCACTTGATTCTCTTAATGAGTCTCTAATTAAATTTAAGAGTCACTATCTTGATTCTCTTAATGAGGCTGTTATCGTAATGGAAAAGGTAAGGCGCAATTGAGTCTGTAGACTATTGAGTCTATATAGTAGAGCTCGCTGTTTTATTCATAGAAGCTGTTTTATTCATAGAAGCCCAATTTCACTTCTGACAAATTTACTAAGTTCGTTAACTTTTGGGAGCTCCGTTTTTTTATTTTTAAAAATCCACAGGTAACAAGGTCCAGAGCGCCGGGTTATGATTGGGAAAGATTCGGATCGAGGTCGCGGCAGACCTGTGCGTATCTTCACAAGGGTCTGAATCTCAGTGTTGCCATTGAGTGGAAGCCCTTCGAATGGCGCAGGAGTGACATGCTACTGTTTCTGAGTCCGGACGAAGCTGACAAAGTTTTGAGACAGGGAATGCCACAAGCAGCAGGCTCGCAAGCGTCGGAAACTTGGGAAAGAGACGACACACGAAAAAGCACATTCCCATCGTCCGGATCTCGTCCATCGTCTGATTCTCGTCTGGCAAAGTTCCGCCCCAAAGACAGGACAATGTCTGATGCCCGGAATCAGCTGCCGGACGCCATCATTTTTTCCGCCCCTGTCCACTCGTGTTATTGGATGGTGTCAGACACGGCGACGCACGTTTCAGATTTTCGCAAATATTTCCACTTTTTGATGGAGCAGTATCATGGACCTGTAATTTTTGTGGACATCCAGGAAATTGCAAATCACCGTTTCGCGGAGGAGTGGCTGAAGTGTGTGCGTGCCATCAATGGAGAGGCTCTCCGTCTGTCGAAACAATACGGTGTCGCCTATATCAGGCGCAGTGAACTCACAAAGGCGAGCTTAGAGACGTGTGATGATTCTGGGAAGAGTCGACTCACCGGCCACAACCATAAAAATTTCGCGTCAAACAATATAACGGAGACAGATGTAAAGGCTCAAAAATGTGCCATGGGTAGTTTATCAAAGGTCGATAGTCTTGATGTTGGGGTGCATTTCATGAGAGGCGTTATGCAGGGCATTTTGCTCCAGTATCTGGATAAAGCTCTCAGGTGTGTGCTGTAACTTTTACTAAGTTGCATTAACTTAAGCGGCATCGATTCGTCTGATTCTGAGACTGTCACTGAGTCTCTGAGAACTTAAGTAAAACTTAAAGCCATAATATGATTATCGCTGTCTGTCACGCAGATTCAGTTCCGTGTTGGTCTTCACGCAGAATTTCAGTGTTGTCTGTCACGCAGAATTTCCGTGTTGGTCTTCACGCAGAATTTCCGTGTTGTCTGTCACGCAGAAGGTCCGCGCTGTCTGTCACGCAGAAGTTCCGTGCATTGTTGGTCTTCACGCAGACTCGCTTAGAAGAGTCACGTCCCCGTTACATATGATCCATTCATAAACTGACTCAGTCTTAGAAGAGTCATGGCAGTCCCACAAGGATATGTCTCGAGTCTACAATGATAATTATTGACAATATTATCATTGTGTGCGGATTTATTTATTGTGCAAAAACTTTAAGTAATTTATGTTGATTACCGTTGCAACTTATAAGGAATATTATTGAAATGATTGAAAAGGCTAAAAGCGTGAGGTCTATTGCCAGGCATCATGCCTGGCATGCGTGTCCTTGACTCGGATCATTGCCCGCGTCCTCTAGTCAAATTTCCGAGACATATTTGTTATACAGACCAAAAATAGAACCACCCGGACCGAACACACACAACGAGAGAACACACGACCACGAAAATGAATCTGATACAGATCAAAACTACGACCCGCAGCCGCTACAATACTCAAGGGCGCCCTGGTATTATTTAACATGCGTGATGATGATCGCTACACACTGTCGCACACGCTCGCTCGCTTCCGCTACGCTATCGCTGATACACGAACCAGATAAAATCGGGATAGATTCACACTGGTTCTGTTCTCTTTTCTTTCTGCTTGTGTGCGTGTGTTTTGGTCATCAATCACCGCCATGCTAAATAATGCCCAGACCCTTCACATATGATTCATGACGATGTTTTTACGTTTCTACCACTCTCGTGGCTAATTCTACCACTCTCGTGGCTAATTCGGTTCAGAATTCTTCTCACTCTTTTCCTTTTTCTTTTTAATAATAAAACTCAGCAAATTCCCCCAGCTACAATCTCGGCGCAGCGCGCTTTTCTCTCATTTTCTCAGCTTCAGCTTCGTCGCTCTTCTCTCCTTCTTTCAGCTTGAACCTCATCGCTCTGTAGCGGACGAGGACGGTAAATACGACAACAGCAGACATCTTTTTTTTTTTTTTTTAATCTTAACACGGCAGCTAATCAATACTACGAAAATTCTTAAACTCGATCCACCACGAAGATGGCGGGCAATGCAATAGGGTAGCTATTGCATCGCGACTACTACAGCTCAGAACCCTGCGGCTCCTACGTTTTCGACTCGACTACAACTAGTCCGCGAGGCCTCGCCTCGCTTACATCTACTACAACAGCTCGGAACTCTGCACGGTTCCTACTCTCTCCAGCTCGGAACTCTCTCCAGTTCCTCAGGCTACTCTTTTCAATCCTACTGCTACAGCTCGGAGCCTTATGCTGCTCCTACTTGGCTAAAACCAATCTGTCCCGATTGGTTGCGTGATATCGTCGCCATGTTTTTTTTTTACTTCAACTACTCGCGATCTGTGTCGTTCTCTGTGCTGTGACTCGTCCGCTACCAATGTTATACAGACCAAAAATAGAACCACCCGGACCGAACACACACAACGAGAGAACACACGACCACGAAAATGAATCTGATACAGATCAAAACTACGACCCGCAGCCGCTACAATACTCAAGGGCACCCTGGTATTATTTAACATGCGTGATGATGATCGCTACACACTGTCGCACACGCTCGCTCGCTTCCGCTACGCTATCGCTGATACACGAACCAGATAAAATCGGGATAGATTCACAATATTAACGGCAATTTTCCGTGTCTATTTCTATTCAGTGTTTATTAATTTTCTATTGAGATTTCTCTTCCTCTCTCTCTCTCTATATGTTATCAATCATAAAGGATCATCGATATGGCAAACGTGAAGGCGTGTTGCCGTTTGGTATTCAGTGACAGTCACAATTTGAGGAAAAAAAAAAAAAAAGCTTTCGTGTTTCAGTCGATTCTCTGAATCATTCAGAGTCAGAGGCCCGCTGTAAGTATTGTTAATTGAAGAGTCCAGGATGTCATGGTATCGTTTTGGTCAGTAGCCTAGGTGATCAAGTACGTACATTATGACTGTATATTACACACATATGATTTATCCGAAAATATATAATTTCAAAATTTGGGCTTCGAAAAGAAATAAAGTTGGAAGTCCTAGTTTTAGTTGCTGCAATGAGTCATAATTGTCATCACTCCAGCACAGAGGTTTTCGAGATTGTCTTCTTGCAGTGAGTCATGTCGTGTCGACTCATTTTAGCGCTTCATAGTAACCACATGTCATGCCATAAATTTAAAATTACTATCATAATGTCAAACGAATCATAGGTCATGCCATAGATCATTCCGTAGCTCTCGTGTTGCCCATTAGTTTAGGATATAGCATGTCCCAGCCGTAACAGCAGTAACCGCGTCATATTGAATTCCCGACTCGAGTGGATCAGTTTGAGTTGGCCATAATGTCGTGTTGTTCTTGTCAATGTCATGCGTAAGCGCCAATGTCATGCGCAAATGTCGTTGTCATACGCCTGCGATAGGCTCAGCATCTTATTGTTTCCGGTGTCATATCATACGTAAATCAAGCAAGGCACAAAAAATTTAAAGGCTACAGCATGGAGAAGGTGCTTTTTCAAAAAAAAAACTCGAACAAGAAAGCCTTAAGTGAGTCGTGAGGTCTGGTCTTTCTGGATTCTGAATCTTTAAGAAACTCTTTACGTCATTTCGCGACTCTTTATCTCATTCCGCTGATTGTTTTGCAGCATGCATTGATCGACACAAAACATATTTGATATCCTTGCCGTTCATTTCATTGCCGTTGTCATCGTATTTATTTGGACGTTGTCGTCTGTCACCGGATTCTGAGCAGGCGGTTTGAGATTCAGTAATACTGACAGTATGACGCTTTTGGGTATTGCAGTCATGGTGTTCCGCATAATTGCGATGGTGTCTCCAGCGGATGGGAAGGACCAGAAAAAAGCCAAGGCAACGGAAGAAGGGACACCGATGAAAAAAGGAATGTCGTCGTCGATGCCGGAAGACGGACAGGCGGAAGAAGTTGCATCGAGTTTATTATTGGAGGTTCCGCGCATTGTGTCGTATTCTGAGTTGGAAAGGAGTCATGAAGAGCCAGAGAGAAGTCCAGAAGAGCCAGAGATGAATCCAGAAGAGCCAGAGAGGAGATTGGAAGAGCCAGAGACAAAATCAAGAAAGGATGAAAGACAGAAAGAAACAAAGAAAGCCTCGAGAAAAAACCATTTTGCGCTATGTTCACAGCTTTTGAGTCCGTTGAAGTGGTCGAAAGATTTCGTGGAAGACACCGGATCAGGGGAAAAATGGCAGTTCAGAGACTTTCAGGAAATTTACGCCTGGGGTGTCAAAACGAGACATGTTAATAAGCGAAAAAAAGACAACACAGCAGAGAAGATCAACAGTAACAACACAGCAACCACGACAGGACACAAAACAACGCACTCGAACTCCGAGACTCCAAACGCTTATATTAGCAGTGCTCTCAAAACAATGGATAACCCCACAGACAGAGCACTTTTGAAAGACAAGTGGCTGCTATTCCTGGGCGATTCGCAGGCGCGGGTGCTTGCCGGTGATTTTTTGAAGGACATCTGGGATGATGGGGGCGCGGATTGGAGTTTCCAGGCTGTTAAAAACCGGCACAGTTACATGCGTTCGGACCCGTCGCTAAACTTCCAGTGTGTCTCTAAGCCTGGACTGACAGCGGAGGAAGCGAAGGTGAGAGGCTTGAGAGCTCAGTCGTTAACTTTCATTGAGAAACTGAACTTAGTTGACCCAATCGGGGTAAGTATGTCACTGGTTATTAAGAAAACAGTATGAGTCTATGTAGTTGGCAATTGTTGCCAACAATTTGTTGGGTTCTGAGTCTATATAAATTATTACAGGCCCTCGTGGTTAACAGTCATTAAGTTCTCCTTTTGATAAAAGATTAAGGTAGAGATTGATGGGTTTAAATTTGATTTCGTTCCTGAGATCAGATTGTGTGACTAACGTGTTACGTTTCGGAATCCCTCTATTTTCAAAAATAATCCACAGGTCGTACGGTCCAAAGTCCCGAACTATTCATGGGAACAACCCGGACATCGGCAGACCTGTACGTATCTCCATGAGAGTCTGAATCTCAGCGTCGCCGTCGAGTGGAAGCCTTTTGAGTGGCAGAGGAGTGACGTGCTTCTGTTTCTGAGTCCTGACAAAGCTGACAAAGTTGGCCCATTCCCTCAGGGAAATTTGTCACAAGCAGCAGCGCAAGGCTCGTCGGAAAGAGACGAGACGCGAAAAAGCACAACCCGACAGCCAGCCCCATCGTCCGGATCTCGTCTGGCAAAGTTCCGTCCCAAAGAAAGGGCGTCTCCTGCCCTGATGCTGCCGGACGCCATCATTCTTTCCGCCAGTGTCCATTCGTGTTATTGGATGGCGTCAGAGACGGCGACGCACGTTTCAGATTTTCGCAAATATTTTCACTTTTTGATGGAGCAGTATGACGGACCTGTAATTTTTGTGGACATCCAGGAAATTGCAAAGCACCACTTCGCTCGTTCGGAGGATTGGCTGAAGTGTGTGCGTGCCATCAATGGAGAGGCTCTCCGTCTGTCGAAGCAATACAGTGTGGCCTACGTTGGGCGCAGTGAACTCACAAAGGCGAGCTCAGAGACGTGTGATCTAGGAAAACTCAGCGGGGATTGGCGTGAATATTTCGCGTTCAAAAATATAACAAAGACAGACGCAAAACAGAGGTGTACCACGGGACCTTTGATAAATAATTCAAAGGTCGCAGATAATTCAAAGGTAAAAAAGGTCGCAGAGCCAGACAGCCTTGATAGCCTGGTGCATTTCATGAGAGGGGTTATGCAGGGTATTTTGCTCCAGTATCTGGATAAAGCTCTCAGGTGTGTGCTGTAACTTTTAAACTTACATTAATTTAAGGGGTATCGTCTGACTCTGAGAAGTAAAAGCTCTCTGAGAACTTAAGTAAAAGCCATAATATGACTATCGTTGTCTGTCACGCAGAGCTTCCGCGTTGTCTGTCACGCAGATTCAGTTCCGCGCTGTCTGTCACGCAGATTCAGTTCCGCGTTGTCTGTCACGCAGAATTTCCGTGTTGGTCTTCACGCAGACTCGCTTAGAAAACTTAAGTCATGTCCCCGTTGCATCCATATCATATGATTCATAAACTGAGTGACTCTTAGAAGAGTCGAGTCATGGCAGCCCCACAAGGATATATGCCTCGAGTCTACAATGATTGACAATATCTGACATCATGATTGTGCGCGGATTAAATCCGCGCAATAACTTCAAGTAATTTATGTTGAGTACCGTTGCAATTTATAAGGAATATTATTGAAAAGGCTAAACGCGTGAGGTCTATTGCCAGGCATGCGTGTCCTTGATTCGGATCATTGCCCGCGTCCTCTGGTCAAATAATTTTCCGAGACATATAATATTAACGGCAATTTGAATTTTCTGTGTTTATTTCTATTCAGATTTCTCGTCAACTCTCTCTCTCTATATGTTATCAATCATAAAGGATCATCAATATCCGTGTTTCAGTCGATTCGTTTGCAATGCTAAAAAAGTGCAAACAGTCCGAGTCTGATTCTCTGAATCATTCAGAGTCAGAGGCCCGTTGTAAGTATTGTTTACAGTTTATTGAAGACAGGACGATATCGCTTTGGTCAATAGGTGATCTGATCATCATCAAGTACGTACATTATGACTGTATATTACACACATATGATTTATCCGAAAATATATAATTTCAAAAGGGTTAGTATTTAATTGGAGCCAAGTGGTCTGATTTCGGCGGTGTAAATATGCAGTAAGTATGTATATAAAGGGGAAGACTAAAAGAACCCAAGAACCAAGGAGGCTGCCGAGCCGGAAACTTGAAATATTTGCCGCAGATTTCAGCGCGGTTCTTACAGAGCGAACTCCTGAAGCTGATTGGCACAGGAAGAGCGCCCGACTAAGTTTGATTCAGAACCACACGGAACGAACTCCTGAATTCGAACGAATTCAAACAGGAAGAGCGCCGGAATTTGGTTCATACAGTGCGAACTCCTGAATTCGAACGAATTCAAACAGGAAGAGCGCCGGAATTTGGTTCATACAGTGCGAACTCCTGAACTCGAACGAATTCAAACAGGAAGAGCGCCGGAATTTGACGCATTGTCACAGATTCAGAGCGTACTCCTGCAACGAATTCACGCAGGATTTCGAGTCCCAAAAAAAGACTGACCCCAAGTTTTGGGCTTCAAAAAGAAATAAAGTTAGAAGCCCTAGTTTTAGTTGCTGCAGTGAGTGATGTCACTCCAGTACAGAGGTTTAGGAGATATCATTGTCTTCTTGCAGTGAGTCACGTCATGTCGACTCATATGTCGACTCATTTCAGCGCTTCGTAGTAACCACATGTCATGCCACAAATTTCAAACTATTATCATAATGTCAAATCATATGTGTCAATGAGTCATAGGTCACGTCGTAGATCATTCCGTAGCTCTTGTGTTGCCCATTAGTTTATGATAGAGCGTGTCCATATTTTAATGTCACAACAGATTTGTTGTGACAGCAGTGATTTCCCGCGCCATATTGAATTCCCGACTCGAGTGGATCAGTTTGATTTGGCCATAATGTCGTGCTGTTCTTGTCAATGCCGTGCGTAAGCGCCAATGTCATGCGCAAATGTCAATGTCATACGCAAATTATGATGCAAGGCACAAAAATAGGCTAAGGCGCAAAAATAGGCTAAGGCGCAAAAATAGGCTGAACAGTACGATTTCACATGTCACAAAAAATTGCAATCGTGATTTCTTTTCCACGCCAGGCCTGGTAGTCAATAATTATAATTGATCAAGATTCTTTTTCACACCAGCTGAGGTCAATCATTCAATTACCCACAGTGACCAGTCAATCAATCTGATCACAAGAGCGCGTGCGCTTGCCCTTGACTCTAGTCTGCATATGATGTGAGATAATTAAATCTTTCTCAGAGTATATAGAGAAGGATAAGTCTGAGAGTCACTGAAGAAAGAAAGCCGCAAAAACTTGAAAAGGGAAGGATACACCCTGAAGAAAGAGCCGCAAAAACTTGAAAAGGGAAAAGAGATGGCGCATAATAATAATTTCATTGGTGGTGTCTTCCACTATTTTGCCAACCAAGCAACCTGGACGCCTATTCTACAGTATAATTCTTTTTCTTAAAATTTTTGTTTTCCATTGAGTTTCGATTAGTTTACCGCTGAAAATTGATCGTGTGTGACTTAAATCATAGGGCCATGATAATTTGCAAAAAAATATTTTTAAACAGAGACTCAAAAAAAAAAAAAATCTTCCAAAAAAAACACAGAGACAAGTGGGGTTACGAAGTGCATCAAATTCAGATTTCATCACCCGAGATGTCTGGCGAGGCGACAATTAAGAATGAAATCAACTCTCACGATGGCACAATGGGAAGCACTCAAACATCGATAACGTTTTTCAATCTAAAAGCCGAGCGGGAAAGTGAAGAAAGTGATCTGGAAGATGTCATCGGGGAGCTGGAGTCGAGAAAAAATAAGAGGGCGGGGCTAGAGTCCAGAAAAAATAGGGGAAAAAATAAGGGGCGGTCAGGAACAAATCATCAATTTCATATCTTCGTCTCCAACAGCGATGTCGTCCATGATGAGGAGAAAGACACTGCGAAGTCTAATACCGGAATCAAACACATACAAGATGTGATTTACGCACATAACAGCGCCAATTTGGCTGAAGGAAGAGACAAAGAAGAGCGGAAATATGGCGAATACACGAATATTAAAATCAAAAACTTCAGTATCATACAGTATGTTGAGAAGGAGAGAGATTCTTCGGACGAGAAACAGGACGAGAAACCGGACGAGAAACCGGACGAGAAACAGGAGGAAAGAGCCTCCTCTGGTTTCAAACAGGAGACAAGAGGACAAATCAAATGTGCCATTGCGTGGACCATGACAAAGCCAAACTACAGGGGTGGACTTTTTCACAAAAGTCTTTTTCACAAAGTTTTGGATTTTGGAAAAGAAAAACTCTTTGATTTTGGTAAAGAAAAACAGATCCAATCGATACTCAAGGTAGGGTGTGGGGGAGGGTCCGGAAAAAATGATATTACAGCTCCCCATGAAGGCTATGAAGATGAAGGCTATGAAGGCTATTCTATCGATGATTTCTTGAAGCAATGGAAGGGACAAAAATTCCAAGCCGAGATGGATGAGCAGCAGAATCGGGAGAAACGAAGATTGGAAAAAGAAAAAGAAGAGCTGGAGCAAGAAAAAGAAGAGGTAATTCAAGAGAAGGAAGAACAATTGGAAGAAAAGGAAAACGTAATTCAAGAGAAGGATCAAAACATCAAAAACTTGAAAAAAATATTGCAGAAGCAGAAGGAGGAGAAGCAGCAAGAGAATCAGAAAAATCAAGAGAAGCTGAGCCAAGCTATTCAACAGGCTAAAGAAAAGGCTGCTCAACAGGCTGAAAAAAAGGCTCAAGAAGTTATTCAACAGGCTAAAGAAAAGGCTGCTCAACAGGCTGAAAAAAAGGCTCAAGAAGTTATTCGACAGGCTGGATTAGAGAAGATTCAAGTAGAAGAAGAAGCAAAACAAAAACTAGAAGAAGAAAAAGCGCAGTTACAGGCGGAATTACAACAAAAAACTCAACAACAGGCTGCAGCTGCTCAACAAAAGCTTGCAGATGCAGAACAGCGAGCCGAACAGAGAGCAAGAGAACAAATTCGGCAAGCGGAGCAGAAGGCCCGACAGCAAGCCGAAGAAAAAGCAATAGAAGACAGAAAAGCGCTTTTGAAGGAAGCCGCAGAAGAGGCTGAGAGGAAAATAGAGCGCGGCATTAAAGAGGCTAAAGAAAGAGAGAGAAAGCGACTCCTAGGTTTTTTTCTTCCTGTTGCGGGTTCGGTCGGTGTTAGTGTGATTGGGACGATTGTTTGGAAAGCGCTTTCTTATCTAAAAACTAGAAAAAAGGTGAGACTAGAAGAAAACTTCTCGAAAAACGAGCAGGGCTTCTCGAAAAGCGAGCAGCTGCAGGATAGCAATGCCAATGCCGCTGCAAGTGTGGCAACGACATCTGTTTCTTCTAGCGCAATCGACAGCAATGCGAGTCTGGCAACAAAATCTGTTTCTGCAAGCGATTCCACAATCGATCCAGAAATTCAAAAGACTATCGAGCCCACAATCGACCTAGAAATTCAGAAGACCATCGATCCAACAAAAACTGAGAAAACCATCGATCCAACAAAGATCGATCCCACAAAGTATACTACCGTCACTACAGAAGAGGTTACAACGGTGGAAACTCGTTTGATTCCGGTCGAGTCTACTATTACAATTCCAGCTGGCAATATTTTGGAGCAGATCAAATTTTGGATATGGGCACCGATAGTTTTGGGGGTGTTTGTTATTTTAATCATTGTTACGGTTGTCTATTCGAAGAGAAAAGAGAGGAAAGATAATTCTGAAAATTCTGAAGAAGATGTCGAAAATAACAGTGCTGAAAATTCAGAAAATCATGTTCATAGTGCTGAAAATAATAGTACTGAAAATAACAGTGCTGAAAATAATTCGAGCAACAATACAGATTCGGAGAATCACGTAAGTGCAGAAAGTCATACAGCGATAAGAGAAGAATCTGGAACAGAAAAAGATAATGGTCTTTTGAGAGAAGAAGGAGGCGGTCTTCTTTTCACAGAAGAGGGCGTGGAACCTGGTGTCGCAAGTCAGAATCTCGCAGATCAGAATCTACAGGGGCAAGAGAACGAAGGAAAAGATCAAGAAGAGCTTGCTGGGTTGATAGCAGGCGAAGAGAGCGCTGCTAGTGCTACACAAGAGGAGTCACTGCAAAATCAGAGTAAAAGGTTGTCAAGTCCTGAGAATCAGAATCAGAAAAGAAGAACAACGAAAAAGGCGAATCACCTGGTGATACCTGGTTTCGAAAACGATGCTCTTGCATTTGAGTTTGATGCTGACATGAGTAGTCCAAACGCCGTGCCAGTCGCATCCATGATTGATAGTTCTAGTGAAGGAAGATCATCTTCTGAAGGAAGATCTTCTTCTGAAAATCTAGGTGACGAATATGATATGGGTGCAATAAAAGAGGACCTCTCTGTTACCACCGCGATTTCGGATGTCTCCTTGATAGCTGGGCCGGGACTTGAGTCTAGATTCGGCGGCAACCCTCAAACACTGACAGATGCCTCAGAATCTGAAAAGCATGGAAATTTGAAACTGTTGTATAAATTTGGAGCACAACTCTCAACTGATAGCTTCGGCGCTGATATGGGGCCAGGAGAGTCTGGTATGGGACGGCCTGGCAATCTAAGTTCGAATAGTATGACATACCGACAGATGAACTCTGGTCTTATGGCGAACTCTGCTCTTATGAGTTCCACTTTCCAAAGTCCAGCATCCACGATTCAAAGAATTTACGACAAAAATTCTTTCCAGAAAAACTTAATGGAGACCATTCAAGAGCAGGACGAAGATTTCAAACGAATCGTTGCTAAACAGGATGAGGATTTGCCAGAAGAAGGAGTCGATGAATTTGAGTGATTTGAAGGACCAGAAAAAGAATTGGAGTGATTTCCATGTAACCTAAACGCCGTTTTGTTAGCCGAAGAACCTTAGTAAAGCTTTAAGAACCTTAGCAACGTGTTTCTGTGTTTTCTCATCATCCGGTGGTCTCCGGTGGCATTTGTTGTTAAACTTATCAAGTAACGTATCTGCGATCTTCAAACTGAAGCCTAACTTCTCTGTGATCTTCAAACTGAAGTGTAGGTCAACCCGTTTCAACTTGAACTACGTGTTGTTAGTATTTGATCTAGAATTGTCATGGTATCTTTCGGGAATCAGTGCGATTCCAATCACATCGCATCAGGTTTGAGCTTTGATTTTTGTTTGTTCTCGGGATGTGTGGTAGGATCTGTATTGCGTCTTTCATTTCGTTTATGGTTTTTATCTGTCAGCAATGAGTGTCGTAGCGGCATTGAGTTTCAGTATTGAGTTTCAGCAATGAGCTGCAGCAATGAATTTCAACGAAGTTAAAGCGGCAGCAAGCATCTCATCAGTAATGGAATCATTCAACGGCTATATTGTAGATATGTTTCATTTTAACATCGCATAATTTACTATTTTTTCTCATGAGTCATTTTTTTTCGCAGAACGCAAACGCACAGGTCGGCGTTACCCAGGCTAAGAGGAGCTCGGCGTGAGTGACAGTCTGATCAGTGAGCGAGAGAAAACACGCGGCTATCTTGATTCTTTGAGGTTTGCAAATTTCATTCAGCGAGTGGCATCAAAGTTTCTTTGCAGCTGTGGCTTTTTCTTTACGCATTTCCTTTCAAAATTATTTCCTGTCAAAATTCAATCTTGAGAATTCTCTTTCTGACAAATTTGAAATTTCCCCTTCCTGTTTCAACTTTCCTCAAATGAAAACTTCAATTTTCAAAGGTTGGGGTATTTAACTTGCAGGGTTTCTTTTTTAACTTTCACTGACATCGGTGCGCGATTTTTTTAACTTGCACCAACGTCGTGTTTCGGAGCTGCGGACATGATCAACTCACACATTGAAGCTGCAACAACGCCGTGAATCGAAATGGCGGACCTGATGAACTCACACACTTCAAATCGCAACGACATCGCATATCCGACTGTATCAGCCGCCAACTGCTGCTGCTGCCCCATGATCATAGTTGTCGGACTATCGCAGACGCCACAACATCAAAACTTCCGCAACGAATGCGATCGCAATGGCAGTCTGCCAATCATGATGGCAATGCAGACACGAGGTCTGAAAAATCTGAAAGAACCGGCGTCGTGTTTAAAACAGTTACACTGGGACATGGATAATTGCGGGTGAACAGCCTACCACTCTCGGGGCCTCATGGCTGACACCCACGTACCCCCCTCCGAATCGTCGTCGCCACCCAAACTCGCCGCACAAACTACAAGGAACACCGCAACTCTGGCCAATACACCGAAATAGGAACCATCTGGAAATGGGGAGAGTCGCACTTTCTCAATTCTGTGGATTCATTCTGAACCGTTCGAAAATCACAACCGAGACGCCAAATGAACTTTCTGAATTCTGTCGAATCATTCTGAACCGTTCGAAAATCACAACCGAGACTCCAACTAAACTTTCTGAATTCTGTCAAATCATTCCGAACCATTCGGAAATCACGCCCACGCCTCCAATTGAACTTTCTGAATTCTGCCAAATCGCAATACTCCGAACCATTCGAAAACCACGACCGGGGCTCCGACTGAACTATCTGAGTTCTGCCGAATCATTCCGAACCGTTCGGAAATCACAACCGAGACTCCAATCGAACTTTCCGAATTCTGCCAAATCATTCCGAACCGTTCGGAAATCACAACCGACACTCCAATCAAACTTTCTGAATTCTGCCAAATCATTCCGAACCGTTCGGAAATCACAACCGGGAATACAACTCTCTGAATCCTGTCGCAACATTCTGAACCGTTCCAAAATCACAGACGAGTTACTGTTTCCAGCTCTCTGAATCGTTATCCTGTCGACTTCTCTGGGGAAATTGATCAAAGAGGCATCAATCGCGCCTCACTGACGACGTCTTTGTCTTCTTTCTTTTTCCTCCCCGGCTTCTTGGCAGCCCAAAAGCGTCGAAATTTTCCCGGATTCAGTGCGTTGTCTACTCTCGCAATGTGGCGACAAGTGCAATGCAGATTCCAGGGCGCACAATGAAGACACACCCACGCGCCACGTGCTGGCTTGGCTCCCCATGCCTCGAAGAGTTCCGGCCATTGACCAACGACTGCGAAAGCCTTGACGATTTTATAATTGTGGATATATGCATCAACCTGCTCCCTTGTGCCGAAATGGAAGAGCTGTAACAACTTCCATGCCTGCTCAGGGTCCAATGTCTCGAAATCCGAAGCGGGAACCGGAGCTCGTGGCGGTACACGATCGAGTTCTTCCGCAACCTCAGGAGCTGCGGCGTCAGGAGTGGCTTTAGGAGTTGCTTTAGGAGTTGCTTTCATCGTCGTCTTCATGGTCTTTGCTGTGGTGGTAGACTTCGACTTCTTCATTGCTGACATGGGCCTCGATGTCTTCATCGCAACGGGCTTGAGCTTGGCCGTTTTCATAACCCCCTTCGAAGACGAACTTGATGCCACAACAGGCAAATCATCCAGCAAATCGTCCTCGATCTCCTCTTCATTCTTAACACTATAATCGTCAACGTCGCCACTCTCCCCAGGCTCTATTTTATTAGTATCGAAAATATTCCGCGCGACCCATCCAGAATCCGAAGCGGTCCGAAGCCTAAGGGCCAGACCCCCCATCCAAAACGACGCCCCGCCTGAGAAGCGCGCGCTATTCCCCCTGTGACTCATGTTGAAAGGGGGACACGCATTACTCCCCCTTTCAGCAGGAGAGGAAAAATCTCCGCGAAGATTTTTCCTCTCATGCTGAAAGGGGGACGCGCATCATTCCCCCTTTCACCATGAGAGGAAAAATCTCCGCGGAGATTTTTCCTCTCACGCTGAAAGGGGGGCGCGCATCATTCCCCCTTTCACCATGAGAGGAAAAATCTCCGGGGAGATTTTTCCTCTCACGCTGAAAGGGGGGCGCGCGTCATTCCCCCTTTCAGCGTGAGAGGGAAAATCTGCGCGGCGGGCGCGATTGGGTCCCAATTCTCCAAAACGACGGAAACTATCGCGGAGAAAAATTCTATAGCATTGGTATACGATCCGGCCTTCGATGGAAGCGCGGCGATCGGATGCCAGTGCTATAGAAATTTTTTTCGCGATAGTTTCCGTCGTTTTGGAGAATTAGGACCCAATCGGGGGCCCTTAATTCTCCAAAACGACGGAAACTATCGCGGAAAAAAATTCTATAGCATTGGTATACGGTCCGGCCTTCGATGTTCCCCCTTTCAGCGTGAGAGGAAAAATCTCCGCGCTCCCCGATGGAGTGCCGGACGAATGGGCACGAAATGAAACGGCGCCGCGATGGGTGGGTGGGGGACCCCGGGGGGGGTGCACGACTGGGCGAAATGATCGCGCAACCGCACAGGTGGATATTCTGGATGGGTCGCGCGGATTGCTAGCTGTATTATTATTATTGGAGCCGGAATCATTGAGAAGATCTTCGAACAGTCTTTCGATGTCACCAGCCGCCTCCTCATCATCGCTCGACCCCTCATACCCGTCACGATCACTATCGTCGTCGTTTCTTGCTGCTGCTGACTTTCGGGATTGCTGTGGTTCCTCGCTCTTCTTTTCTTTTCTCGGCATTACATACCAGACCCGGGGAACTCGCAATTCCGTCCCATTAACAACCACCGTCAAATCGGATAGACGCTCGGCGTCCTGCTCACCGAGATCATTGGCACCGATAACACAAGAAGCCACAACGTCATCTTCGTCAATTCAAATTGGATCCAAATCCTTGTACCGGAAAACACTACCGAAACCGACCATCTTCCTGCCCCTGATTTTCATACGAGACACGAGTCCTTCGAATTTGTCAGAGAGAAACCTTTTCACTCCCACTGCCTTCAGCGGTTGGCTGGCGTTGATTTTCCCATATCTTTTTCGAAACACAGACTGATGAACTTCGACACTGCTGCTACTTGCAGCGACTCCGGGGCGCCTGTGCAATGGGCTGACGTTGAACATGGGCGGCTCCATATCGTCGACATTCGGAAGCTGCTGCCGCTTGATCCAACTTTTTTTCGATTTGCTCGCCGCAGAACCACCATCAGAACAGCCGAAACGGATTTTCCAATGCCACAAATACCAAATCAAAGGCCACTGGGAGGCGTGGGCGAGACGATCGAAGAGATACTTCGTGAAACCTTGGACCAGCTCCGGACTAAAACAGCATCTCAAGAAGAATATGTACGCCCGCACCCTTCCGATCCATTCGTCGCCCGCTTTCGCGATTATTTCGGCAGGTATCACGAATGGAGCCGCATCATCAACATCCGCATCCTCTTTCGATGCCGATGAACACGAGACGAGGACACTTCTGGGGACACTGTCCTTGGTATTCTTCCCAACATGAAAATAATCCAAAACGTGAGAGCTGCTCGCTGCTGTGACCCCTTCCGGGAGGTATCTCGTCTTTCGTTCTTCCACTGCTGCATCGATACCCTCGACGAATCCGGCTCGTCCGTCATGGCCCCACGTGATGGATTTGGTCGCGGCAGCCTCCACACCGGTGACAGCACCCATGACGTTCATGCTCGTCGTGGCAATGTTTCGAGCAATGGCAGAGTTTTCGACACTGATGACAAAATACATGTACCATATGAACGACGACCGTAGGGACTGATGGTGAGGGTCGTCCGTCAAACACCCCAAACCGACGGCGCAGATTCCCATACGCGACGTGATTTGGCCGTAACGAGCGTCCATGATCAAAAATGGGCAGCGTGTCTGCCCAGACTCGGCGAGACGTCTGTCCAAACTTTCCAGGAGGTGATGCGACGTGAACGCAATACAAATCTGCGCAGTCTCTGTCGAGAAAAGGCCCGCAAATACCAGCTTCTCCCCGGTGAGTTTTCGCGTGGCGGACTCTATGTAATATTATCTTCGATGAAAACGTAGGTCGTCCTGAGGTATTGCGTCAATGCCGCCGGGGTCTGCAACTCTGCGACAGCATCCAGCCCGGACTTGGCGCGCGACTCATACGCACGAAGCTGGATCTCACTGGGGACAGACTCGCCAGGCACCAAAAGATCGGGAAGCATCTGCTCTGCGTCGATAGGAGTGCACCAGCTCAGAACAAGATCCGAATGAGGCGGGAAGAGAAACCGAAGAGCTGCGGCAACGGAGGCGGTGAATGCTCCGCGTTTTTTCTGACCCATCTGCCGCCCATGCATCCCGGTCACCTGCAGCACACCACCATACGACGCTTCGACGCTTATGGAACAATTAGAATCACCAGAACAACTATCACAGACAAACTTTTCGCACCCCGTGCTTGTCGTGGCGCCACGCTCCCGACAAATGTAGAAAGGAGGACTCAAACAGAGACAGAAATCTCGAACATAGTCAGAGAGAGCGGACGACTTTCCCTGTGTGCTCCTCTTGCCATCACCGAGAACCTCGAACGGAATCCCCCATCGACGCCGACTGTATCCCTTGAAATCCTGCGACAGAATCTGACCACGATGCAAAAAACGCGACGGCAGGTCCTCCCTGCGTGGTAGGGGGAGAATGGGAAGAGTCCTGTCGACTCGGAAGTTGGTGACCCCTTGGAAATCGTCGTCGTTCCAATGAGTCGGGACGCCACCGCTGTCGTACTCGTTGTCGAATGTCAGCTGCGTGAGCGGATTGCTCGATCCGGATCCACTCGCACTAGAGCTAGAAGATTTACCGCCGAGAATGTTCGAAGACTGCGCCCTGCCGAGCAAAAAATTCGAATCCGCACCGTCTGGCTTCTGGAGGAGTAAATAATTGCCGTGAGTCTGCGAACCCAACAGGACAGATTTCATGATCAGCCGACGGTCAGGACTGAGCGGGCCCACACTGGAGACGATCCTGTCGACAATCTCCACACGCTCAACACTGGCATGCACTCCCATGGTCTGGAACAAATCCGCACCGTGTCCCTCCGTCTTGGCTGCGCCCGATGGCTGAGAAGAAACACCAACACCGCCGTGACTTCTTGGACTGACATCATCATGATCACGGGCGCCCTCATCCTCACCGACATTTGGAGCATCCGAATCCGCAAACACAAAGTCCGAAAATTTCAGCGGTGACCCCGCGGAGAGTGCAAAACTCCCGGAACCGTTACCGTGACGAGAGATTCCATCCGACAGCTTCGAGGGCGTGAGGAAATTACCATAGCAGTCGCGCTTCCTGCGTTTGGCGGGGTCCTCCATACACATCACATCGCGGAATACGAACGGGGCCGGGAATGTCACGGGACGGAAACGAGAACGAAGGCCATACATCATGATGAAAACAAAAACCACCAGAAACCGCCAGAGCTTGAGGGGACTAACTTGTCTGGCGGCAATAGCAACCGACACCATACCAGGGCGCACTTCTCAATCCAGTGCGCAACACAATCCGAATACGAGATCCATCACTTCAAATTATCAAAATGACATCGGAAATGTTCAGAATCAATCGAATCACTCCGAAAAAATCAGACCCGAGACGCTGGCCTTCGGCTCAGGATCTCCACCCCTCACTCTCTCTCGCGCCTCTGGTCCTATGAGGCTCTCTGAGCATCACACTCCCAGCACAGACATGTCGCCCTCTCACTCACCTCTTGCCCTATCTGGGCACCGCACTTCCAACACAGACACACCCTCTCACTCACCTCTTGCCCTATCCGAGCGCCGCACTTCCAACACAGACACACCCTCTCCCTCACCTCTGGCCCTCTCTGAGCAGGCATTTTGCCAAACTTTCAAGCACACAAGGAATGGACTGCCATCGGCTTTCTCTGGACTTAAGTTATAAACACGATGACAGTGAAAGTTAAAAAAATAATCCTACAAGTTAAATACACCCACCATTTTCAAAATACATTTTATGTTTCATTTATGATTTTTCGCAGGTATGTAATCACTCGCAAGTACCGTATACAGTGATCATTCGAAGATACCGTACGTAGTGACAGTCAGAGGTGCTCACGATGTGATAGACTCGCACCAGAGTCGCAGTGATATCCTCAGCGAAAAGTCGAAGATAATGAATCTGATATAGTCCTTGGGCATGCAGTGTCAGACCTATTTTTTTATATCAATTATTTGAGATTGGGCAGTGAGAAAAGACTTATTCTGGTTATCATTTCCACCTAAGCTTAAAGCTGTGAGAAGAGACTTAATTAAGTTTGTGAGGTTATCGGCAGACTCAGCGGAGGTTCGCATTAAATTATTTGGCAGTGTGAGGCTGATGCTATTTCGTTGTTGCCAGTTTGTACCTAGTAATTTGAAGTTATTGATTCGTAAGTCAAGATTTTCGTAAGCCAAGACTTTCTTTGAATTTTTCAAAACCGTGTTTCAACACCTGTTTTGAGTTGAAAACCTAAAGACTTTCAAATTAGTATTGGATCAGAAATTAGTTATTGCGTCAGAGGTCAGAGCATTTTACAACGGAATTCCGAGTATTACTATATTGCAGCAGAACTGAGCTCCAAAAGTTTTGCGAAGGTTTTCGTTATTCGCAGCGAGGAGCATTCAATTGATTCAGATTGGCTCAGTCTTCAGATCAGATAGGATTCAACTTGACTGGTTCTAATTTCTGATTCGTGTAATAATTGAGGCCCAGAAATCCCAGCAGCCCGACAGGATGGGAGATCGTAATCATGATTCTGGAGTGCCGGTGTCGGAACATGCGCTAAACTTGGAAGAGCCAGAGGATGTGGTCACAAATCGAGCCAAGGGACCGGGTTTACATTACAATGCGTGGATGTATTGAGTTTATTTTCATTCTTGGATGATTTTGTTTGAAGAAATATTCCAACTTTTTTGGTTTGAAAGGTTTCTCATGTCACTGTTACTGGTTTTTCATGCCACTTTAGAGAGTTGCTTTTGGTGCCTTGTTTGTGATATGCTTGAGTGAAAATTGAATGAGAAAACTCTAAACGCTATGAATAATATATCAAAACAGGGTGAAGGGCCATACTCGGGAGTTCCAGGGACGGCTTGTCAAACGACCCAAACCTAACGAGCAGTTTTCGGGTTTTCAAAACCCACCAGACACGATTACTATCGAGGTCCCGATTGTCAATTTTCACGATAAGTCCAAACACAACTTTACGGTTACTCTTGCGATGGCTCATTTCACGTCATCGAGTCAAGGCATGAGCAGTAATGTGTTCAATAAACTCCGGAGCCCTGCGCCAGGGCTCCAGAAAGTCGGGTTGCAAATCAAAACAATGACGCTCGGAGGAGACTCGGCGCCGAAAGTGAAAGTCAAACTGCAACAGACCACCCTGGGTGAGATGGAAATGGAGGTCTCCAGAGCCGCGGGTATATTTTTTGTCTTCAATGTCTCCAAAGCCGCGGGTATATTTTTTGTCTTCAATAATTGCCATTGCTTTGTGAAAAAAACCATTCAAGGGCTCACTAACTCTCAAGAGCCCGAATCCGTCGAGTTAAGAAACTAACTTTTCAACGATGTTTGAATCCAAAAACTTTCAAAAATCAAAACAGAGCAGATTGTGGCGCAAATTGGGACCGATCTGGAGAAAGCACGAGCATTGAAGCCACAAGATCAAGAGATACGTGCCGAACTCACGAGGCTGAAAAAAGAACAAAGAAAGCTAAATAAACCAGAGGCGCTAAAAGAAAGAGGAGAAGGAGGTAAAGGCATGATCCAAATTCGACGACTGTATGTGGCAGATCGAATCGCCTGGCTCGAGAAATCAGGTGTGATTCCCATCCCCGAACCTAAGAGTCTCGCCGAAGAGCCTGATAAATCAGACAAGCTTGAAGCAAACAAGCCTAAAGACAGTGACACTGCAAGTGATACGATTTCTCCTCGATCGTCCTTTAGCAGTTCGGTTTTTAGTGGGGATACTATACCGTCGACAAACTTGACAAACCCAACAAGCCCGTCAAGCGCACCCGAACTACCGCTCGTTGTGAAGGCAAAAGTAACTCCGTGGGGCACACCAGACAAACCAGCGACCTTGAGTCTGTCGGTGACACCAAGACCAGGCAAGCCTTCAGGCATACCCACACCACGGCGCAAAACGACACTCAACCAAGTCCTGCCTCCGATTCGGTGGTTCTCATCCGGACCTCAATCAAGTCGGATCCCAAAACCGGGCAAAGGAGACACAGAAGAAGAAGAACGAAGGAGACTGGAAGCAGAAAGGATGAGAGTGGAAAAAGAAAGGCGACTGGCCGAAGAAAAAAAAGTCGCTGAAGAGGAACACCGCCGACAACAGCAAGAGGCCGAAGAAAGAAGACTCGCTGAAGAAAGACAGCTGGCTGAAGAAGAAAGAAGACTCGCTGAAGAAAGACGACTGGCCGAAGAAAGAAGATTCGCTGAAGAACACAGACTTGCTGAAGAAGGAAGACGCGCCGAAGAACACAGACTTGCTGAAGAAAGACGACTGGCCGAAGAAGAAAAAGTCGCTGAAGAAAACAGACTCGCCGAAGCAAAAAAACTTGCTGAAGAGAAACGCGTCCAGCTAGAAGCTGACTCGAATCTTCGGAGAATCGCGATTCTGGTGAACAAAAACAAGAGACAAGCAGCGCTTCAAAATTCCGCGGCCGCCGAAAAGGTGAAGTTGCAGAGTAAGCAGTTCGCTGAAAACAAGTATCGAGAACTGGCAGAAAAATTGGCGCGAAAACAGAAAGCCCCAGGAAAATGCGAGTTCAACGCACAGGCAGCACTCAGAAGACTGGCAACTGATCTGCAACGTCATGACAAGGAAAGAAAGCTGAAAGCGGGAGCAAAAGGCGCCAAAGCACGAGCAGGATTGGAAAAAATGGCAAACTCGATGAACAAAGCCAAGAGACAAGCAGTGCTCCAAAATTCCGCGGCCGCTGAAAAGTGGACGTTGCAGAGTAAGCAGTTCGCTGAAAACAAGTATCGAGAACTGGCAGAAAAAATGTCCACGCAAAGCACGGTGACGGCAATTACTGCCGCAGCAAAGAAATTCGCCGAAGAAAAAAAAGTCGCTAAAGAAAAAAAACTCGCTGAAGAATTTGAAAAACAGCTGGCCGAAGAGCAAAGAAGATTGGCCGAAGAAGAAAGAAGACTCGCCGAAGAAAAAAAAGTCGCTGAAGAAAGACAGCTGGCCGAAGAACAAAGAAGATTGGCCGAAGAAGAAAAACTCACTGAAGAGAAACGCATCCAGAAAGAAGCAGCCGACTCGAGTCTCCATAGAATCGCGACTCTGATCAAAAAAACCAAGAAACGAGAGGCACTCCAAAGAGCCGCGGCCGCCGCGCAGGAAGTCGCGCAAAATGCGCTAAAAGCACAAACAAGATTCGAAAAATTGGCAACTCGTCTGCAGCATCGTGGTGTTTTCGAAAAACTGAAAGCGGCAGCACAAGATATTGCGGCACTGGATGCAGATGCCGAACCAAAGGATGTGGACTCTATTGTGGGAGCAACATCGCGTCCACTGACCCCATCCGATGTGGGGGATTCGGATTCGGATGCCACTCAGCAAGCAGGATCGCGTCCACCGACCCCATCCGATGTGGGGGATTCGGATTCGGATGCCACTCTGAAAGCACTCGATGAGGAGGAATCAGATTATAATTCGGATACCACTCAGAAAGCAGGATCGCGTCCATCGACCCCACGCAACGCAGATGCTCCGGCTCCAGCATCGCCTCCATCAACCGCACGCAAGCCAGATGTTCCGGATACACCATTGCTTCCACCAACTCCATTGAAGCCAGAGAATTCCGATCCCACCAGTAACCTCTTGCCTTGGATCGGCGCGACGGCGGGCATTGCAGTAGCCGGTGCGGCAGTGGTCAGCACGGCGGCCATGTTGACATCAAAAAACATGAAAAAGCCTGGTGCTCTTCCTGAACCTCCGCACAACCATTCTAGTCCTACCGCCGCCCCTGAATCCCAGATTCAATCCGACAAACCACCGCTGAATTTCAATGGTATTGCATCTGATAATGATAATCACCTCTCCACGAATTTGGCGACTTCGAACTTGAGTGATGGTTTTCTTGATCGTCTGACTCTTACATCGGATTCTGCTGTTGCTGATTATCATTCTTCTACCACAGATTATGGCAAAAGCCTTACGATGAACCCGGCTACCAAGACTATGGGCCTGTCCAGGCCCAGCAACGTCGACACGCTGCAAAGTATGTATTTCTGGGTGTGGTTTCCGATTCTTCTATTCGCGACGATTGTAACAACAACAATCATCTCCATTCTGATTGTACGCGCTAGAAACCAGCGAAAAGATGCGAGAAGTCATGCCGAAGTTGCAGGCTCAGGAGATATGACGACAGAAATAGTCATGGGCGCGGAAGAAGAAAGTTTGACAGTACAAACGGTTGAGAATCAGGGACAGACGATGGAAAATCGAAATTTGAATCCAAGTTTTGACATCATGAATCCTGAGTATGCTCCAGCTCCAGAACATGAAGCTCTAGCTCATGTAGAGCAAGAACCAGAGGTGACAATCCAAGGATCGCTTCCCCCGAATTATGCGCCATTGGATGATGCGTTTTGGGTGCCAATGCCTTTCCCAGCCCAAGTCTCTGGCGCTAGCCTGGAGTCTATGATCGGTGAAGACTGTGCTGCAACGATTTTTCAAAATATACATGCTCCAACTTTCGAGGTGTATTAGTTGGGTACCGGTACGGTGAGTGGAGAGGAAAATTTGAAAAAGCTTGAACATGATTGGAATATGAGTGGGAGGAAAAAATCTTGAACTTGTGTCATCTTGAATGGACAATTCATAGCCAGCAAATGCTATTTGTGAAAGAAAGAAAAAACTATTCACAAAAAAGTTTTCAGAAAAAATTCTTGAGTGGGGGAGAGCAATGCCAGACCACAAATATGAATACTCAGAGTCAGCGAATTACCAGACTTGATAATTACAAGACTGATTTTTATGTGATCAGCCTCGATGTGATCAGCCTTGATGTGATCAGCATTGATGTGATCAGCCTTGATGTGATCAGCATTGATGTGATCAGCCTTGGTGTGATCAACCTCGATGTGATCAGTCTTCAAAGGCCAGACGCATCCATAGGTTATGGGCTAGACGTTATCTATACAATCCACGGTGAGTGGATCATCCACGGTGAGGTGAGTTGATAATCCACAATATGTGGATCGAAGCTGAGTAGTTGCTCAGCAAGTAAGAATTGAAATCCATTTATCTAAAAAAAAAAATCCATCATATGCGTTGGAGTCCAGGGGTCTGGATATTTGAAGTCTCCGGCTCGCAATTTCTCTATCTCGCAACTTCTCCAGCTCGCAATTTATCCATCTCATCATTGCAGTCATTGAAAGATAATCATATCCTGAATGAACAACAAGGTCAAAGAAAGAAAGATCCTATCGATTTATACGGACATGCTAGCGAATAATATTTTGTAAATTGTGATCCTTGGACCGTAGTGACGGCTAGATTTTCACGGGTTTTCTTTTTCAAAGGTTTTCTTTTTCAAGGATTGTTCAACGATCCATCTTTTTTTATGTCACACGTATTCAGTACTTAAATTATCAGTATCATTCCTCGAGTCTCTAAAGTTATTTTAAAAGTAAGTCCTCTTGATTTGTCTTGTAGTCTGATCGGTTATTATAGGCATGATTCAAAAACCGTCAGTAGCAAGGTCGATAGCTCCGCTTACGGTAGTCAGTATCATTATGATTTTATCCATGAGTCGAGAGTGACAAAAAATTTTAAAAAGCCAATCTTGAAATTTTGAAAACGTCAAGAATTACTATCAGTTCAATGTTGATAAAGTCAAGATGTCGTCAATAAGAAATTAATTTGAGAAATTAAAACGAATGGCTACACCAATTTCAGAAAAAAAAGATCGGTCAATGAAATATGAATATGTCAGATCCAGATTCAGATCAGCAGTGTACACAAGTTGCTTTATCATTATGATTTAGGTTTGTCATGTCCCGTCACCTGTGCGAGGCAGACAAAAGAAAAAAGCGAGTCATATCCTTGGCGAATCACACAAAAAAAGCGAGTTCTTTCGAGTATACACGGAGAGTTGCAAAGACTGTTGAGATTCCGAAGCCTAGGTTGTGATATGTGGCCGAAAGTTTATACGATTTGGAATCATTATTGAATTTAGATCTTGAACGTTAGCCGTGCCCGCCTGGGAAGTCGGCTTATATTGTCAATGTCATCAGATCGTTTAATGTTGACAGTGGAAAGCTTAATGAGATAGAGGCTTTCAAAAAAAGCTGGTCATTACGTCCAGTACAGTGTGCTAGTCATTAGGTCGATCAGGGGATTTCAAGAAATTTAGAAAAGTCTGCGGATGATCCAATGTTAGTTATTAAATCTTTAGGTCTTTGTCATTAAAATTTCCTTCGGCGAATTCAGTAGTCATCATGTCCTTAGTCATTTATTTTTTTAAAGTCCTTAGTCATCAAGTCCTTAGTCATCGCAAATAATGATAAGGCTACTTGAAAGGGTGTACAGCGTTCGTTCATAAATTTATCATAATGAGCAATCAGATTGTATTCAGATTCAGTGATCGGATTGAGTGGTTGCAGGGGTGCATGAGCCTGGCTGCAGGAGTCAGTGTGAATCTGTTCAATAAGCCCAGTCTGAGTCGGACATATGAGCATTGATGTCCATTGTCTTGGAGTCAGCCATCTGATTCTAGAGTC
>Ga0099797_100285_pt1 | contig 33474 bp, 20 predicted proteins | sample Uncmet_Sort48C_1_FD_89871 | JGI IMG/M metagenome (GOLD analysis project Ga0099797, IMG submission 89871) | Marine eukaryotic communities from CALCOFI LINE 67, Pacific Ocean - C012_Sort48C_1 | ecosystem: Environmental > Aquatic > Marine > Oceanic | place: Pacific Ocean: Monterey Bay | collected... | reverse complement strand
CCCACCGTTTCAAACCGAAACATCACATTCGACGCAGAGAAAAATGAACGGTCTAATATAGACACCACCAGAAAAATGGTCGAAGCAAACGTGCATTTGAAAATATTAAGTAAAAGTGCGGAGCTTTTCCAGTGTTTGTCCCACACGACAAAACCAATAGCCATCAACAGAGGTGCCGTGGCTGCGGCCACGATCCCATCGACATAGCCCATCCAACGTAGCGTCTTCGCATGTACTTTGAGATAGATGGTCTTAAGAGAATATTCCCGGTATAAAAATCGCATTAGAGTCCATGAGCCAAAAGAATATATGCATCTTCGGTCTGCATTGTTATGAAGTCGAGTCCTCGTAGATACCACCGATCGGTCAAAAGAAATACTGTAATCGTATCGAGAATCGAGAAGCATATTAATACCTGGCATGGCATGATATGTCAGTGAACTTCACACACCATTGCAATAACTTAAACAATCATCATCATCATAGCACAAAATATAATATCATTCATGCGAATGTTGGGTCACTTACGCCCAAGTCCACAAGTTTCGTTGTTTCATTCTGTGCCCAAGTAAAAAACAGACTGAAGATTTTGAAGTAGGCATGCCTAGGTACCCCCACAAGACTCTATCGGCTCTAGAGAAAGGCCCCGCCGAATCTATCGTAGCGAAACGGGAAGCTATGGCCAAAGAAAATTCTAGGCATACCAACAACGAGGTTGCAATTGGCATTGATTTAGGTACAACATATAGCTGTTGTGCAGTTTGGAGAAATGGCGGAGTAGAAATGATACCCAATGAAAACGGGAACACCATCACGCCTAGTTATGTATCCTTTGCACGTGGGGAGACTGTAGTTGGTGATTTGGCGAAAAGCCAGTGCTCCGTATTTCCGAAACAGACCGTTTTCGACGCAAAGCGACTTATCGGCCGCTCTCTCACTGAGCGAGTCGTAGTCAAAGATCGGGAGCACTGGCCTTTTCTAGTCGTTGAAAGCGAAGCAGGCAAAAATCTGCCGGCTATCAGCATACCAATGGGAAATGGAAAACACAAAAAGTTCTTACCGGAAGAAATCTCGTCTATGGTACTCCATAAAATGAAAGACATTGCAGAGAGGTATTTGGGACATCCCGTTACGAAAGCAGTAGTCACAGTCCCTGCATATTTTAACGACGCTCAGCGACATGCTACAAAAGCAGCTGGTGCAATTGCCGGGTTAAGTGTGCTGCGAATAGTAAATGAACCGACGGCGGCTGCCATTGCATATGGATTAGATCATTTGTATCGAAAAGGTGAAAGGAACGTTTTAGTATTTGATCTAGGTGGTGGGACATTTGACGTCACTTTGCTGGCTTTGGAAGAGGGTATATTCCACGTGAAAGCAACAGCAGGTGATACGCATTTAGGGGGAGAAGATTTTGATAATCTTCTGGTTGAAGCATGCATGAAAAAGTTTCGAAGCAAGTACCCTTCTTTGTCTGATCCCACAGCAGACGAAAAAAACCTTCGACGTCTTCGTACAGCGTGCGAGCGTGCAAAACGCACGTTGTCATCAGACGCTGTGGTGACTATCGAGGTGCCAAAATTCTGTGCGGGTAACGATTTAGAGTTAACCATGTCTCGGGGAGAGATGGAGAGCATTTGCATAGAGTGGTTTCGAAAAACAATAATTCCCATCGACCGGGTTTTGAAAGACTCAAAAACTTCGAAAGAGGATGTCCATGAAATAGTATTAGTTGGCGGGTCCACTCGAATTCCAAAAGTGCGAAGCATGATTTCTAATTATTTCAATGGAAAGAAAATAAATTTAAACATTAATGCAGACGAGGCAGTTGCTTATGGAGCTGCAGTGCAAGCTGCAATTTTATGTGGTGTTAACAGCATTAAGATGGCGGGTTTGCTTTTACTGGACATTATACCCATGAGTTTAGGTTTGGAAACGGCGGGAGGGATCATGACAAAGGTGATCCCTCGAAACACAACCGTCCCAACTCGACGGCGCCATGTTTTCACGACAAATACAGACAATCAAGATGCTGTTATCATTCAGATTTTTGAGGGCGAGCGGCAATTTACTAAGGATTGTAACAAACTGGGGGAATTTACACTGTGTAACCTCCCAAAAATGCCTAGGGGAGTGCCTCAAATTGAGGTTATTCTTGACATTGACTCGGATGGTTTACTTAATGTTTCTGCTTCAGAATTGTCGACGGGCGAGCGAACCAATATAACCATCACAAATGATTCCAATCAGTTATCGGAAGAGCAAGTACTCACAATGGTACAAGAAGCGGAGAATTATAGACTCGCAGACCAAATTCAAAAAAATATTATACAATCGAGAAACAATTTAAATGATTTTGCCTACGAGTTGAGCAATAAAATACTGCAAAATGATTCTGTCGCCACAAAATTGAATAGAACTGAAGTAGATTTTGTCGAAAACAAAATAGAAGAAGTGATGAATTGGTTGGACGGCTGTGGATCAGACAAGTTGGGAGTGTATGAAGATAAATTGAAAGAGCTTACAGCTGCTGTGTTGCCAATCTTGAATAAATGCGGTTTTATGGACACGTCATGTGGGTCGATAGTCGAAATGGAAAACTTCCGCTGTGGGTACTTTAATGGTTGGCAAAAGCGGGCACATGGTGGTACCGTTGTCGAAAACGTAGATCCTTAAATATTTTGCTCTGACAGTGTGTGTACGTGTGTACAGTGTACAGTATTCCAAAAGTTCTTTATTCCATAAATTTAAGGAGGTTATGAAGATTTGAACGCCATCCATGGTCCATGGCTAGGAGCTAGGAGGCCTGGAGCCTGGAGCCTACCTGGAGGGGGACCAATGATCAATAATCGTTTCAGCACATTTTCTGATGACATATCATCCGAATTCGATTCAAACAAGGCAGGAATCGAACAAAAAACGGCATGAACTTTGGGGTAAGGCACGAGTAGCGAAGACGGAGTTCGAGAATTTCTGTCGCATTGTTGCATGCAAATATTTGTTCGTACGAAAAATCAAAGTTTAGCACATTGATTTTAAACCTCCTTTAAACATTGATTTTAAACCTCCAAACCATGGGCGTGTTTATGTATTATTTGCTCGCCACCATCTTCGCGGGAACTTGGGCAGGGTGTATGTCTGATAACCCAAATATTGTCTTTTTAGTCGTTGAGTCCACCGACGGGCGGACCTGGAGGAGGGGGTATCAGAATGGTGTTTTCAATGATTCGAATTTGAAAAATTTGAGGAAAATGGAAGATTTAGGAGGCACTAGTTTTTATGCACACTACTCGAATGCCCCTGTGTAAGTTGCTCAATACCTTGACTACTCAAATAAATTCTCACTTCTAACTGGTCAACGATCTCTTTAGGTGCTGCCCTTCTCGGGCTACGTTTTGGAGCGGGAGGCATGCACATCATATACCGCATATGCATAACGGGATCAAAGTCGGAGGGGCCTGGAATAATTACGAAGGGTTGCCGACAGGTTACAAGAACCGTATGGACCAAGTCTTGCAGAGGAACGGCTATACCACACTGCAAACAGGAAAATATGACTGGGAAAGTGGGTCGCACTCCTTGAACGTTCGCTTGAATGCGTGGACGATGTACACTCAATTCCCTTATAATGTCAACGCATCAGGTGGGTGGCGCGACGAAACAGATGAATGCAGAAGCGAGGGTATAGTTGTGCCTGGAAATACGACCACCCACCCTGAAGACTGGGAAACTGTTAAGAAAACCACAGCCTGGATACGAAATTATAAAGGAGAGAAGCCTTTCTTCGTGTACTCGGGCATGAATATTGTGCACCCACCGTATGTTACGAACGAACACTACTTCAACAAAATTGATCCCGACAAAATAGACGTTCCACCTTGGCCTGCATTAGAAGACTTACACCCATGCGATCTGCAAAGTTCCATGCTTAAAGGGTGCACGCCGTCTTACGAGGAAGAAGAAGGCTTTTATTCTGTGGATCGTAGACGTCGAATTCGTCGAATCTATCTCGCTATGATTAGCGAGTGGGATGATATGGTTGGTGAATACATGAAAGCTGTAAATGATAGTGGGAGGTGGAGCAACACCGTGTTTATTGTAACTAGCGATCATGGGGACCAACAAATGGAGCACCAACAACATTACAAGATGGTCCCGTACGATGCTTCTGCCTCCGTGCCGATGATCATACTTGACGGGCGTCTCGCGAATCAGGGCAACAATGTTATTACTAGTCCGACACAATTGATCGATATTTACCCAACTGTCATGGAATATGCAAATGTACCTCCAGAAAACATACCGAATGGCCTGGATGGAAAGAGTTTGGTAAAGTTGGTGGAGACATCTTCCTCCAGCGGCCGTCCAGATTTTGTCGTGTCGCAGTTTCATGGCTGTAATGTGGCCATGTCGTGGTTTGCCATTGTGCAGAGAGTATCTTGCGAAGGGGGTCAGAAGTGTTTGGCCAAGTATGTTCGCTGGGGAACTGGGAACGAAGTTGAAGACCAACTTTTTGACCTGACAAATGACCCAGATGAAAGAATTAATCTCGCCAAAAGTCCAGCATTTTCGTCTATTATAGAACATTTGGACGAAAACTTGAAAAAGGTGGTCAACTATACCGAGGTGGCTGAGGAGGTTGCCTTATATAACAAGGAAAGTTTAAAATGGTGGATTAGCACCAATGCAGATTGGAGAGAGAAGATACACAGTAAAAAATTGCGGTGGACGAGCAGCTGGGATGCTGCTGGAAAAAACGCATCGTTTCGAGCCCTCGAAGAATGGTTAAACAGCGAAGTAAATATAGTTCCATGTAGGGCAACCTTAGAATGGCCACCGAGTGATTAGAAGCCCCCCCCCCCATGGTCGTGTCGTAGTTGTCCTGTAGTCATATTTGAAGTGTGACGCCTCTGGCGCTTTTTCAAACCATTGTGAGAACTCTTGGTTCTTATTTGGTTGGCAAGGGTGGTACAATCGAAAGGCCAAGATATGAATTATAGTGTGCCTTTAAAAGCTGTTTTTTTGGCGAATAATATATCATTTACAATATGATTGGGGTAGGACCTCACTTGACTATAAGGACACTTTTTATGGAAGAAAATAGCGACGATGGAGAACGCTTAAGTTAATTTTTGAGACAAAAAATATTTAATTAAAAATACAGCCATTCATTGTTTTTATTATTCTACCATTGGTATCATATAACGTAGTTAGTTATCATACATGATATGACTATTTTTACGACAAACACATTGTTTTTAATTAATATACAACACATTATCCATTTTATTATATCATTTTATATTAGTTTTTTATAAGTTATCTCTATATCATATAAGTTATTCTTACCCATCATATATTATCATAAAAAAAAATATGGTGAGGAATGATAATAATTATATCAAACACGTCAAAGTGCACAAAAGAAAAACCAATTTTATGACAGCGTTAGAGACTCTACGTAAATGCAGAAATGATAATCCTGCATATGAAGATGCTTTTAACTCACTTATCTATGATTTAAAGAAGAAAAATCCGAAATGGGGCAGGACCTCAGCTGATGATCAAGATTTTACTGCAAGGGCTCTATCTACGGAGGAGACTACTAATGAACCATTGTGATTTTGACAACGGACATTGTTTTCATTTAATACAACAACCATTATATTAGTTTTTGATATTAGTTTTATATAAAAAACAATATGTCTTATAATATAGACTGTATCATACTTAATTAATGGCCAGTGTTTCCTCTGACGAGGTCTCATCCATGCATTACGAACATTATTTTTTTGTAGTACCACATTTAGGTCCCACCAGATTTCTACTTTGCTTCATTGATTTTCCCTCCTTTTGAAACCTTTTCCTTTCTGCCAATAAAGCACCGACAGTAACTTTGCAGTGTGTATACTTTGTGCTGCACGTAATCGATTCTGGAAATAATCGTGCAATCCCAGTCAACAAACTATATGTATCGTGTCCGATTGAGGTTGAGGCTAAAGTTTTGCTTGTTTCTTCGGTTTTATTCTGTCCAACCCCAGCAAGTTCCAGGTTCCCAAGAAGCGACCGAGAAGGTAAAAAATTCTCGACAGTTGTGTCTTCTTCAGCTTGTGACAGAATAGCCATGGTTATAATATCTGCATCGTCTGCGCAGGTTTGAACGGGGTCTTTTCCTTTTCTCTCAATTAGAATTCGTTCTCCCTCCTTTTGGATCACACAACCGTCGTGTTCTACTATTATAGTGCCATCGGCAAGAATATCCGTATGTGTCCCATTCACTGATGTTGCACTCCGGGATCCATCTGGATTAATTTGCAATACATCACCATCAGCAGATTCATATATAACTACGCCATCAGAATCTGTTTGCTCTTTGCTACCATTTGGCATCGTCTTAATGCACCTTCGGAGGTCTTTGTCTGTTTCTACTATTGTACCATCCGGGAGTATTCGGACTTCGTGAGATTCATCTTTGTTCAGTTCGACTGAGCTCCCATCTAAATGCGTAATTTTTGTACTCCCATCACTCCTGTGCTCAATTTTTTCTCCGTCATGAAAATAAATAGCAGAACCATCTGGCATTTCTTGCGAAAGGAGTTCTCCTGTTGAATTCATCTTCAAAACCGTTCCATCGCCTCTTGTCTCAGTTCGAATGCCATTATGGCTAATAGAAATCCGCGTTCCATCTGCCGTACTCTGCTCTAACTGACCATCCCCGTGAACAACTACTTCTTCTCCATTCGTATAACGAACAATCTGCCGACCATCGCTCAATACTTGTTTTATACTTCCCCGTCGAGAATCTTCAAAGCATGACACTGTCAATGGATGATTCATTTAGCCTCGTTCAATGACTTTCGACAAAAAGAGAAGGTCAAATGCGTCACCAGTCTGATCGATAGATAGCCCTTCTACTTCGAATGCATGGATGTGGCTCTCGTACACTTTGACACTTTCAGGGAGAACAATGTATTGCCATGGATACTGGGAGAGTAACGAACGACTGATTGTCTGTTGGTACTACGAAGCAAATACAAATACGTCGTACACCTTAAAAGAGTGCGTCTTTTTCGCAATTTGCAATTTGGATTCCTCACCCGTTTTAAGGATTTATGCGGGTGGGAGAAGCTCCATTTCTCCGTCGCATTTAAAGGATTCTCTCGCACTATCTGGAAATTTATTTGTGATCGTGACTAATTCTCTGTTTTATAAAAGCAATACAAAGAAGAGCGCGATCGAGATTCTATTACGAATTGTGCATTTTAAACCAGGGGCATTTTTCTTGCCGTCTCCATTGAGTCATCGAAATACTCATTTTCCAGCACGAATAAACATGCAGGAAACAGATGGACGGTTGTATTTCTCACAAGATCCAATTTCCAACCAAAGTTCAATAGAAAATGCAGCAGAAGATTGGCGCCAACGTGCTCAACAGCTGAAGGTTGCTATTCAAAATGCAACCGATAGAATATATAATTTCGATGAAAATCTAGAGGTAAAACGAAGCCGACTGTTCAAAGATCTGTTCGCCGGAAAGGAAGCGGCATCTCGATGCGATCAGATGCTTATTTTTGCCCAGGAGAATCTGAATAGAAGACAAATACAGTTGCAGAAGATTCACAACTTTTTCAAAGAAAAACTCACAGCCGCATCCGATTCCTTCGACGATCATTACAAGGAAGCAGACAAAAAAAAAGGTATTCTAGAAACGTTGACTGACTCGCAAAATGTGCAGTTTTCTTATTACGAAAACCATATCGACCGTTTAAAGAAGCAGTTGGAAATTGTAAATGTGCTGCACCATGTTGCCAACTCACAATTTAGAAACGAGCACTCTACAGTTTCATTGGACAAAACTTTTGAAATGGAAAAGAACATCACATCTATGAAGGAAGAAAGAAAACGCTTGTTGAAGTGTGAAAAAGAATTGGTAGAGGCAGTTTCACTGACCAACGTAAAGATTATGCGCCTTCGACAAGAAGTTGGATTATCGGCTGAAAGCTCTCAAAATCTGGACATTCTAGTACTTGATGCTGAACCAGGTTGTAGACGTAGGTCAAAGTTCGAAAGTATTTTGTATCATAGTAGAAATAAACATGATTATTCCACTGGAACGAATGGCATATCTATTCAAGGTCACATGCTCAGTGACTTGAATTTTCTTTCTATATTTTCCACACGGTTAAAATTCCTTGATTTGTCTCGAAATAACTTGACGACCGGGAAAAAAGAATCAATAAAACAAATTGTTGCACTCAAATGCCTTGAAGTTTTAAATTTATCCGGCAACACTTTGACAGAAATACCTAAAGGCGTAGGTAAATTGCACAATTTAAAATCTCTAGATGTCAGTGGCAATGCCATAAAAGAAATGCATAGACTAGAATTAGTTGGATTGAAGTCCTTGACTCAGCTCTTTTCGTTAAATTGTGCTGGGAACCCAGTTGCTCGGCATGATCATTACCGACCAATTGTATTGAAACATTTGAAGCACTTAATCCGCCTTGATGGAAGTGATCTAAAACTGGTTGATTTTGGGATGGGCATGAAATATTACAACGTTCATGAGAAACCCACAAGTCCTCAAAGAAATGCTTCTTTGGAGTCTATGTTAGCGGCACTTGAAATCTTGGACGGCGACGCAGTATCGAAAGAGTTTTTTGCATCTCCGGCAATTAAACGATTGGCAAACATTGAACATGGTCGCGACCACATGCTTGGGTTCTCTGATGCCAATGCTGATGGTGTTCATGACTCGGTAAAAGGTCAGGTAAGATCTAAATCGTATGAAGCATGGATGAGAAAAACCGTAAACGTTCGTGGGAGTCAATAATGAACGACTGATAAGAAGGATACTTGCTTGATTTGATGGTACAGTATCAGAATACTTGCCTTTTAATGTAATCTATCTTCAACTGGAATCATTTCCATCTACATCACTTAAATTTGATCCGTTGATGACTTAGTGAATATAATACTACGATACTACTACCAGGTACTAATACTAATACTATAAGAGTGGTACGTAACGAACCATATATACAAAACAAAAATTGCCACTAACTTTTTATATGAAACCGCCGATGGGTTCTCCTTTGCAAGGCCTCGTGGACATGTCCACACTTACTTTCCTAATTTATATATTGCTTAGCCAATAATCACAAAACAAGTGCAAGGAAGCTCTTTGCCGCACTGACTTGATAAGTATTGGAAATGAGAAAGAACTCATCGTCGCCCACGAAAAATAATTTCTATGCAAATCTTGTGGATGGTATTGATGAGTTGCCGAAGCTTGTTTTAGACCAAGTTTCAAAAAGCGAATACAGACACATAATGAACAAAAGAAAGCGAGACTTACTATCGAGGACCAGTGAATTAGACGAAAAACGGAAGGAACTTCGGAAGATTGGCTCAGTAAAAGTTAAGAGGAAGCGTCTTAGATGCGGGAAGGGTCGATTTCGGCACATGCGCAAGTCTGCTTCTGATTCTGTTTTAAGCTGCCAAGACAAAGCCACAACTCACAGTTTGCAGCTTCCAAGATTACCACACGTTGAAAAAGTAGACAGTAAGCCATTATTCTCTATCCAGTCGGACCATTTAAGAGCAATTTCGTATGATATGGTCTTCAAAACCAACGTTTCGTATGGTAGTCATACGAGTGAACCAGGCGATGCTTTCAGTGAAATGACCTCTTTGAATGCTGTAATACGTAACCTAGAATTTAACTTAGAGAAGAAAAAAGATGGATATGATTCTCTCCTAAAATACGTGAAACACCCACTCGAAAGTGCAAAAAAGCGAAAAGCAGAAAAAGTGCAAGAGTCGTGGTTAAAAGTTATTTTTCTTGTTCCCAGAGTAACTTTAAAGCTGGATGCATTAAAAACATACCGACAAGAGCTAGAAGATCAAAGAGAGCTCAACCACGCTGTAGCAAGAATACAGTCTACCTTTCGTGGAGCATTCGTTAGGAAGTCTGAACAAAAACTACAACGAGTCAACATGCTTTTGCGAAAAAAAGTATGGATTGCTCGTCTAAATGTCCAAACTAGAAGGCGGCGGAGTCACGCGACGATTTTGCGTCGATTTTGTGTAGCAGCAGCGGCAACAGGAAAATTTGCCGTTATCATAAAGAAGTACCGTGCAAAAATTATATTTTTACAGCGTTTTGTTAGAAACTTTTTTGCTTGTCAACATGCACGACAAGAAGCAATGTCTCGAGCGTGGAAAACTAAAGAAGCAGCTCTGGTGTTAGCGCAAACATTGCAAGATGCAAAATACCAAGAATTGTTAAGTAGAGAACAGGCAGAATTAGAAGCACGGCGCGCAAAGCAAGCGCGAAAAGAGGCTATGAACAACAAGGTTGGTAAAGATGAATCTAAAAAGCATATTGGGAGAGAAATTAAATTCTTGATCAAAGAAACCACTGCATTATCAAATTCTTTAGATCAGATTGCTTTTCGCACTCGACCTGGTGCGAGCGAAGATGCGTCAGTGGTTCAAGCAGCCATGCTAAAAGAACAAAAGCGAAAAAAGGCTAGAGATGCAAAACGGCGGACCTCGAAAGCAATTAGGCTGCAGCTTTTGGCAGAGTACTTACGAAGACGAAGGCAAGAGTTTATTTCCGACGCTGTTTTGTTTATAGGCAAACATGGAAAAAATATTGATCAAGTGCATCCAAAAGTCAGCAAAACTGATGTTCAACGCATTATGTTGGGGCAGACAAACCCAAAGAAGCTTATCCTAGAGAAACGTGAAGCAGTAGAAAAACTAAGACGTAGTCGAACCCTCCTAATTTTTACCCATCTATCACGTGATTTACCTGGATTAGTTCGAAGAGGACTCCAGTTGCAGAGAAAGGCAGATTTGGCGAAGCTCCGAAAACAACTTCAATCGTAAGACATAATAATGAATCATCCGCACGTGGAATAGCCGAGAAACATTGTGGCAACATGTATTCGTTTGCGTTGATAAAATCGGGAAGTTGATTGTCTGATAAAACTCCCCCCTTTGATTTGAGTGCACCACGCCAAAATCTGTTCAAAATTTTTAGAACGTTGGAGTTTTTATGAGCTGAGTCGAGTGTACATGGTCCATCTTCGCCTCGGCAGTATAGCCGGGGGCTTTTAGGCTGGCCAATATCATGCCGTGAAGTTCGTATATGGTCTAAATTTCTTGGTAACTTCCTTTAACAACGAACGCTTTGCTTGCTTCAATGCATGTTCATCGCGAACGTTGCTTAAAGGAATATTTAAGGCGGGCATCGAACTGTACCTCTTTATGTGGGGCATGGAAGAGGCCATTTCTAAAACTTTGTCGGTTAAAAGAATAGGTTGATTTAATACGCGCGACGGGAAACTGACTGATAAGCTTTTAGGGAATTTGGGGGTAGGGTCTTTGGGTAATTGATAGCTCCCTCGACATTACTGCATGTGTTCATCTGAGGCATTAGGTGGAGGACCGAGGCAACGTGTCTTGTTCGGATATTTTTAGGTCCCATTTCTTTTATCGTATCAGAGTTCCAAGCATACATACCCGTATACTTTTGTAGAATAATATTATCAATCTTCGACCTTCGATCCGTTAAATAAATGAACATTGTAACCCTATATTGTTGCATCACCCTCATATCCTCATATGGATGATGGATGCACGATAATACGATAATGGTTGAGTGAGGCTAGGCAGGAGCGAGAATCGAAATTAATCAAACAATGGTTGGACAGGGAGAGCAATCACGATGCCCCTTGAGACGACTATTATCAACATTTTCGCGAAAGAGATATGGTTGACATCAAAGGCACTTCAGCATTGATTATAGACAGATCACCGTAACAAACTCAAATCACGCTCGTTAGATTGCGACTGGCAGTATGGTTTCGGAAGAGAAAAGAGGTCAATGGGTCGACTTAATCGATATGGTGCACGAGAAAGACAAATTAAAGACAAGCATGCAACAGTTTGGGTTTGCAAACACGATCCACAATTTCGAACGGCTTAAGAGCTTTTATGAAAGGCGCTTAGCTCGTTTCAGGGAACTCTTTACGCACGACTAGCAAGAGCTTCAAAACATGCGTTATACCCTTTTTTTGAAAGATGGCCACCGTTTGAAAGAGAAGACATCACAAATGCGATTCGGGATGATTTTGCAATCGATACAAAACATGATGAAGAGGGGGACCGTGGGAAATATTTTAGGCGAGATTTTGAATCAAAAATATTACAACTTGCAGATTTGTTTTGCGAGAATATAGACGGTGTGGATTATTTTGAGTACTGTAAGGCTTTGTACATGCTTGTCTACCCAAGAAGTGTGAGGAAAGAAATTTTGAATTTGACTACTGAACGCGAGAAAATTGAGGCACGCAAAAGTCGCGAGTTGATGGTTTTGTCTAGTGATGAAGAAGGCAGCATTTTTGACGTAGGGTCTTCAGATGATGATGCTTCTAGAAGCAAAACAAGCAAATTCGAAACGAAAGTAAGCAAATGGTTGGATAAATACAATCAACACGCGCAGCCTCAATCCCGCCGTATCCATGTGGCGTTGGAAAGAAAACGACTACAAAAACTTCCGAAGCCGCTCATTTACGACGAAACCTGGGCTAAAAAACTAGATCACCGAGGCTGGAGACGTGGTTTGGTGAAAAAGGCAGGCGGAGCCATGGTGGGACATGTCCCTAGAACGTCGTGGAGTGAGGTTGCTAATCATACAAATCTTGGATTTCTGCGTACGTCGAAACGATTAATTTTGTCCGATTCTAGTTCAAAAAAGAATCTAAACAATATGCCACTAAAAGTCAGCACCCACCCATGCACGAGCAAACTCCATCATACTCATGGAAGAAAAAGACCTGCTGGACTTGGTGCGCATGCAGTAGTCTTTTCTAACATCAAGTCGTTGAAAGCCTACGTTAGTGGTTTGCACACCAGGACTAACCGAGCAGCGAATCTATGTAAAAAAACGCCTGCCTCTATCGAAGACGACCGTTCGTATATTGTTGATGTGGAAGAGATTCTCAAATCATCTGTGTCAACGTTTCGACCAAAGACACCAGTACAGATATATATCCCCGTCGATCAGGTTGGCAACACCCTTCATGCCGAAAGTAGTTTGCAGATATGAATTTAGTGGGCTCTCTCTGATTACATATCATCCTGATTTACTTCTACTGTATTTTAGTATATTCCATTTCCTATTACAACACTGTAATCATTTTATTAATAAATTCAAATAAACCCTTGACAGACGACCAATCAGACTGCGTCAAATAATAGGCTGAATGAAGACTGTTGATTCGTGGGAAATTAGAAATTAGGCAGTTGTGGACTATAAATGTTGAAAGGCTCCAAATAATATCGCCGCTTCATTATTACTATTTCTATAAAACATTACACTACTACTGTACCTAGTTACCTAGGTAGGTACTGTAAAATACAGGCAGGTTGTTTACTTATTTATTTTTAAAAAATAAATAATAAATTAATATAATAATTTGTTTGCAATGTTCGATGGTGAAAGCGGCATCGATAGTCAAAATATCTGAAGGAAGCTTGGTGTCCTATACACTCTCGTTTGGTCGAACGAGGCTCGCCTCGTGCAATTGTCACGGTTTCCGATCAACGCAGACGCACGTTTCAGGCTTCTCAAGATGAAAGTTAAATCTGCAGTACGACGCCTTTGCCAACATTGTAAAATGGTGAAAAGGCGAGGAAAGTTGTACGTTATCTGTAAGAAAAATCCGAGACATAAACAACGCCAAGGTTTTCACTCGTGCGCTGGGGCTTGTTGTTCAAGCGACCCTTCCGTTGGTATTCCAATTTTTGTGCAGCCTGATACTGCATTTCATGCACAACTGTCACCGTTTCCGATTTGGCCTGTGGCACAACAGTCCTCTATATCTACTCACTGCCCTTTAGATATCCTGTGTGCCTTACATCCCACAATACGAAGCCTTCAGCCGTCAGACTAGAGTGAGTGTGGCCTTCAACCGTTAACGCTATAATCGATTTAGGGAAGAGGACGAAATGTGGCGAAGAAAAGATCGAAGAATGGAGACAGCACAATAAATACGTTTACCAAAACGCAAGCTCATATAACATTAAAGGTAGGAATTGAACAAGAACGGTTGTCCACTTCAGCCCCACTTTCAAGATTTTTTCAAAATGAATTACGTAAGTTTTATTCATGTGGGGGAGGCGCCCACCGCCCACGCGTTCATAAGTATTCAATTGTTATTTAATCAAACCCATAAACGGATGGTGTATATGAAACAACATACTCTATCATATGATATGTGTTAATAACGTATTAATTAACATCATATTAAAATCAAGCCGCAATGTGAACCTAGTCATACGAAGACATCTTAGGAGGGATACTGCAGGGGGAAGCAAGGGTTAAATCGACAAACATTTCTTAAGTTAATGCAGTACAGCCATTATATTTTTTCAATAAAAGAGAACATTTTGTTTGACACCCACGAAGACATCACTTTTGGAATCATTATGACGAAAAACGAGACTCGACATAGTTGATTATTGCGTTATATTGGTTTCGACTTATCCCAAAATTTTCAGCAAACAACCGAACTACTTCTTTCACATTGTCGCCTGATTTTATTGACAAGGTCTCGCTGCCACCACTTTCTACATCAATTTGAATTTCTAAAGATTCTACAGGCGGGTTTCTTTCCATGGAAAAGGCCATGGAGTGAGGAGGCTGTTGCGGGGAAACTCTCGGGGGCGACAACCCTTTGACTCGATTCCATTCTGATTGGCGAAGTACATTTTGTTTCACTAACCCTAGGTTTTGAGGCCCAGGGGCATCTGCATCGACCTGCCGAATTCCCCCAGAACCACCGAGACCGGCATTTACTCTCACCTTTCGTGCCTGATCTCTCTCGACTTCTAAATTCTTGTATGTCATGATTTGGATCGATTCCAACAGTTTCCGGTGCTCCTCCTTTTCTACATTTAGAATTTGTGTGTGCGTTCGTAGTTCAGCTTGCAAGCGCTCATTTTGCGAATTTCTGGCAAGAAGCATATTTTGCTCGTGTGTATTTTGAGAAGCTTCGAGCCATTCATTATGCTTGTCTTTCGTTTGCTGCTTCCATTCATCAAGTTCTTTCTCCGCATTGTTTCTACGTGTTTCAATATCTTCTCGCAGTTGGGCATGTTTTCTGTCTTCCTCTTCATTCATCCGAGTCAAGTGCTTCGCCCGTTCATCATCTAAATTTTTTCTGTGTATATCCATTTCTCGTTGAACCCACGCAGCATGGATTTCACGGCTCTTACTAAGTTCTTCTTCCCATTGTCGTTTCTCTTTCGCTATTTTTTCTTCCATTTGTTTTTGTGCTGATTCTATTTTTTCCTTAGATTCGTCGATGAGCACTTGTTGTTTTCGCTTTTCCTCAATAATGTCTAAGCGCAACTTTTCCCGGGACTCGTTTTGCTCTTGATCCATTTTGCTAAGGTGCAATTCATACTGTGCGGACATTTTTTGTTTGTTCGCTGCCATTTCTTCTTCGAGTTGTTTTTGGTGAGCCTCTGATACTTCTTGCAAAGCTACCGCGTGCGCATCGGAACGTATCGAAAGCATCACGTCGTGCTCTTTCACTTTCTTTTCCAGGTTTGCCTCAAGCCTGTTCATGCTATCGATTTCTTTGCGTGCGAAAGAATCTTCTTGTGACTTCATCTTCATTCGCTGGTGTTCGTATTCTAAGGCAATTTTCTCCTCATATTCTTTCTGCCTTTTTGCTAATGATTTGCTATGCTCTTCTTCTGCTTGGCAAATCTTATTTTGATGTTCTCTCATAATACACGCCATGTCCTCATACAACATGTCCATATGTTCACGCTTGGATTCAGCAATCCACTTTTCATGTTGTTCTTTCGATATTGCAACCACTGCTTCGTGCTCCTTTTTCGATTCGTCTGCCCAGACCTCGAACATTTTCTTCGAATCAGCCACCCATTTCTCTTGGTCTTCTTTTGATTTGGAAACCCATTCTTCGGTTTTTGCACGCACATTCTCAGCTTGGTCAAACGCTGACTTCACTAGCGTTTTTGCCGACGATTTTGCTTCTTCTAGGATAATTGCACTTTGCCGGCTTCTTTCCTCTTCTTCGGCTTCTCTAATGTCGAGAGTTTTTTGTTGCGCTTCAATGGTCCCGTGTTTGCGAATCATATCATCCACTTTTTCAGACAATGCTCTATTCGTTTCTTCAAGCTTATCATATTTTGCCTCTATGTTTGCAGCCTTTTCCAGCGCCGCCTTAAGGTTTTCCGCAGTCTTCTCGGCATCTAGCCCGCTCTGAGCGATTTTTTCAAGGCGTTGAATTTCCTTCATCAATGCGGCCACACTCTTTTCTTGGGATTGCAGAGAAAGAATTACATGGTCCTTTTCTTCAATGCGATCATTCAACTCGTCTAACATCCGAACAAGCTCCTTGTTTTGTTGTTCAAATTCTGTCAACGTTTCTTCTACCTTCAAGTCAGAATTTTTATGGTTCTCCAAGGTCTGTTTGGCCTCCTCCGCCCGTTGGCGCCAATGTTCTATCATTTCTTCCCGCTCAGAAACGTCTCGTTCTAACATCTCGATACGCTTACGCAATTGTCGAATCTCTACTAAACGGTACGATGGAGTAATTTCAGTACCGGATGCCATGCGTTCTACTCCCTCTACAACATTTGAATGTCGGCGATTTCCTTTTCCAGTTTTAGTTTTATTTAAAAATGGCATCAATTGACTCGACAGTTGATCGATCAATTCGTGGCTTTCTTTCAATTGCATAGCCATACGTTCAACTTCACTCATTCGAAATTTCGGCTTCGTGACCATTTTATTTGCACTTTCCTCGTATGCCGCTGATTTTAACACCGAATGACGGCGCAGCCGTTGAATATGATCGATATTCAATGTCGAATCGCGACGCACCTTGCTTCTCTTTGAGTCGTCTGTATTAGGGCCTCTGACTATGCTGTCCCTCCCCGAAGGGGTTAAAAAACTCGAATTTTCACTCGACCTTCTCGCTGAGCTAGGCCTTCGAGACTTCTCACCTTCGGAATGTGTTTTCGTGAACATAGTGGCCCTGCGAGCAGACGATGGAGCACCTCTTTTCTTTACCGTGGACGCTCTTCTGAGAAAAGCACTCTTCGTCGTTTTGGCTGAGTCCCGCCTCTTCGTCTTCTCGCTCGCGAGACTTTCATTCGTCGTTTTGACATCTTTTCCTACCTCTTCTATCGATGACAGTTGATTCAGCCGGCTAGGCACTGTAGATGATCCTGGGATAGACGAGTAGCTTCTCGTCCCTACCAAAGCTTGGGCTTGAGGAGACCTGGGACCGGTTAGTTTTTGGATTTTTTCAAGTTCTTGGATGGTTACCGTTTTACGTCGTACACTTTTGACCACTGGAGTTTTAGGGAGCGATTCATGCACAGGCTTGGGGCTAGCTGTTATCGACGTGGAGGTTTCAGATACACGGCGGGATTTTACCACAGAATAATCTTTTGTGCGCTGCCGTATGGCCTCAACTCTCGCGGTTTGAGCTTTTACTGCCTCCATGTTTGTTTATTCCGCTTATTGATCCTACTGCACGTATTGTTTTGGTTCGAAAGAAAATTACTGACCCTACCAACTGTTGGGTGTATCTTGCTACCTTCTTCTTGTGCCGCTCCTTGTATAGCCGCACGTTTTTGAACTTATAATATTTTGGATCTATTCATCAACTGTGGATGTACATTCGTTAGCATCGACACGAAAGTGTGAGCACGAAATGTGGTTGCACGTCTACTCGTCAACTCAAGGTCTTCGTGCAAGGTCGTGCAAGGTCTTTGTATTTTCAACTGTATCCTCGAAATGAACAGATGATGCAGTACGCAGTACCAACCGTTATTTATACTTGTAATAAATAGACTATATGACTAATATAGGCATTAAATGATTCAGTTACGAGGTAATGGTCGCCAATTTTTCCACTTCCGAGTTGTTAAATGCTGACGGCTCCACAGAAGAAGGCCTAGACGATCTATATAACAAATTATCCAACATTTCATCTAAACGCACGGTGAAAGTCATCTGGTCTTCAAACGACTCAACAAGTTCGGAAAGTTGGTGGACAGTCATGTTCCCCCACTTAGGGGGCAATGCACCACAGGCTGCAGCACTTTGCAGCATGCATACAACAGCACCTTTCGTCACACACCCTCCCACGGACTCTTGCAGAAGCTTACACTGCTTTTCAAGTAACAATTCTTGTGAAGTTGAAAACTTATCAGGAGCAAAAGCTTCCACGCTAGGTTCGGCGGGTGATTCTTCCTCTAGAAAGTACCGAAGAGAGCGATCGATTACTAGCTCATGCCCCTTCGGTCCAGTGGTGTACATAAAATGGGGACTATGTAGCGGTCCGTGCATTTTCTTCCTCTCTTCATCGTCCACAAGCCTTTCTACGACAGTATCAGTCGTGTTCCGTGATGCTGCACAAAACTCAAAAGGAATTTCAGACTCGATGGTTTCTCTCGCCAGTTTTTCAAAAGCATGGCATGCCCGGTACTCTTCATCAAGACGATATTTGGTCATGGCCTGTAACTTGTCGTAGACACTGCTTCCGTACGAAAAAATTGCATCGCCTTCACGGCGGGCAATCTTATCAAGCCGGCGCAAACGCATCAAAAACTGCTCCTCTTCGTATGCCAAAGCTCGTTTTAAATCATCGTCGACGGAAGGATCATCGAAATCCGGTAGTGGCGTAGCAGGAGATTTCCCCTTTCCGCCTTTTCCAACACTCTCATCGTACGATGCTAATTTTTCGACGTATGCTTCTTCGTGTTTCGTTTTGACCTCTTTCAGCCTCTCTACCTCTGCCGCACGAGCCGCTTCTACATATGCCGTAGCAACAGACAGTGCACTATCCAGTGGCTTATATGGGGCAAACACAGCCGCATCTTCTTCATCAATATGTGCTCCCTTTCCTTTCGCCGCCTTAGGGTCAGGAGATTCCGCCTCAGCAACCTCTTCCCCAAAAGCTGAAGTAAGTGCAGGAATTGACATTTCTTCCGTGTCGATTCTCAATAGTAACCCTTGTTTTAACATGGAATTATCAATCAGAAACTTGCGACAATGACAAAATCGTTCAATCTCAGCCTGCATCATTACTGTTGTTTCTTTAACATATTCTTCGACACTATTTTCTAAGTAATTGTTTGTCCTTATTTCTTGTAAGAGTGCTGATGCTGTATCGTTCTTTTCTTCCATCATAGTTTGCATCTTCGAAATCGTTACTCGGACGCGTTCGTGTAATTCTGACTTTACCTCGTCATCATAACGTAAATCGTTGGGTATAGAATTAATATCTTTTTGCAAATCAGTCAAAATCTTGTTTTTGCTATCAAGGCGACTTAAGTATGCGTGAAAATTTTCTCTCGTTTCCACAATATATTCCAATACATTAGATCGGTGCGAAGATAAAAAGTTGTATGATGTCACCATCACGTTTGTGTAGTTCTGAACGAGCTTATCCCAAGACTCCATCAGGAGTGTTGCCTTTTCCACTCCAATTTTTGACCGGAAGTTGACAATCGGGAGGGCCTCGTATTTCGGTGGAGCTGGGTCCTCTGGTTCTGGAGGAGGGCTGGCAGATTCAGCAACCTCTACAAGCTTCTCATTAACACAGTCACGCAGAGTACTTATCATAGACACGAAACCGTCATTGTCGATGGGTTCTTCCCTTGCCTGGTTCATAAGTTCCATCACTTGCGACACAAACGCATTTTGATCAACAGGGTCCGCAACTTCTGAAGCTTCAGGCGTTTTACTTTTGCCCTTTTTGCCCTTTGGGGGCTCCTCGGCCATCTCTTCCTCTCCTAAATCAAATAGCACAGGAACAACCTTCTTCGTTACTTCTTTCGGAGATTCTTCAACAGTTTCGGCCTCAGCATTGCTACTTTCTATTTCTAAAAGAAGCTTAACTTTGGTATTATATGCTTGCAACAGTTTCTTAATTTTGACCGTATCGATCGTAACATTCACGTGATCCAGATCAATGGGACCATCCGCGTATAAATGATAGACTGTTGAAAGAGAGAATTCTCTACTTTCAAAAAACTCGGATGCTTTTCGTGAAAATGCTGAAAGCAAATGGGAAAAAGAAGATGCCAAGATTCCATTTTCCCCAGCGACACTCATTATAGTGCTAATAAAATTAGTTTGATCTCCCTTTTCTCGAACTACATTTGACAAAACTTGCGACTTCTCTATATTTGCATTGAATATTTTAACCATGTTTCCAAAGGAGCGGGGAGGCAGATGCGGCTGGTCATCGTATGCGTGGACAACCTTAGACACTGTTGCGTCGTCATTTTTCAACTGTGCTTCGAGCGTGGCGTCAAATCGTTCACGAAATTCTGTATTCATACTGATCAAAACATCTTTAAAATCCGCAGTTGTCATGAATGGGTATTTTTCAGATAATGAACTGAATAGGCGACCCGCCGCTTTCCGCCTCAACGCACCTGTCAATGCGACCTTCTCTTCATCACTTTTCTTTCTCTCTTCGTCCACAAATAACTGAATAGGGATAGAAAGTAACTCACAAAGAGCATCGGGTCCGAGCGCACTTCCACCGTTTGGCAGAAAAGGCTTGACTGTCCTCAGAATATCGAATTTCATGAACCATGTTTCTAAGCAAGGAAAATTGTTTTCGTATGCTGACAAAACAGGTGCAAGTTTTGCCCTCCATTCAATCATATCATCTGTATCCAACAAACGCATTTTAATTGGCTCTTGAGAACTTGGAGGATTGAACTGTAAATGGTACTTTTTTAATGGGTTCAATGGATCTTTGCGACGACCTAAAGCCCTTCTGCTAATTATTTCTGGCGGTATGTCAATGTTTAATACCAAATCAATACCTGATTTCCCATATAAAGCACACGGATCGGTCGCAGGGCGAACCGGCTGACTTGCAATGGCAGATGAAAATCTATTGGAAAAGGCTTCTGCTGCTTCTTCCAGACCATCATCGTTGTAACCTGTCAGTGCTCTCTCAAGCGCTTTTGCTTGATTTACATTATTAGGAAAACCATCAAGAACCCAACCACGGTATGGTTTTTGCCGCGCAGCGGCAATAATAGTTTTCATGGTAGCGTCGAAAATTTCATTCGTGTGATGTGCCAATAAGTTTATGAAATACCGCTGAGTCTCAGCAAAAGTGATGATGCCATCATGATCTTCATCCATTTGATGGACTAACTCCATTGCTTCCTCGATGGTGTGTTCATCGGATAAACCTTCACCAAAAGACCTGACTGCCGAAACTACTTCCACAATATCAAGTGTTTCCGAGCCATCTTTATCCCAAGCATCAAATAGAATGCGTAAAATGGCCGAGCGATACCCCAACTCGTCATTGAAACCATCACGATCGACACCAATCTCTGACTCGATAGCAGCTTTCGACGAGGATGCTGCTTGTGCAGCAACTAGTCGAATTTTGGCTAGTACAAGGTCGATAAATACATTATCTGGCAACATTTTCCCTTCCATGAGTAGAGACTGGGCTTCTGCACCTATGCTACTCACACAATCATGATACTCCCTGTCATCTACATTTTGTAGCGTCCCTTCCAGAGAAAGAACTTCAGAACCCTTTGCCCCCGCCCATTCTAATGCTTCGCCAAGGAGCGTATTCACATCGATCACAGCAAGATTATACTTTTCTGCTAAACGGCGAGCTTGCTCACTCTTTCCGCTAAATGGTCTTCCAATAATGCAAACCGTCATTGGCATGCGGGGCGGCAATTCGAGTTTTACCTTGGGTGCATTATCTTTTATACAATCGTTCAACACTTGAACACAGCAACCAGTTAATTCAGACGAGGGAATAGCAACCGGAATACTCTCTGTACGCGAGTCGGTATTCGGAATTACACTTTGCTCTCCCTCATCGGGGTTAGGCGAATGTTTTTCTTCCGTGTGTTCCTTCGTTTTGGGAAAATCAGTCACGGCATCATGGTTATCAGCCCAAAACCCCTCACCAGGCAAGTACTGCACGAGTTCTCGTTCCCAAATCTTTTCATTAGATGTCAAATTGGCGTTCGTACCGTCTCGCTCCATGTCAGCCCCGTTCAAAACAAAAATGGTCTGAAGTTCTTGTGACACCCCTAGTTCAACTTTGTCTTCACGCAACCGTCGCCTCTCAACCATGCGAAGCGCGAGTTCAACAGTACGTTTTACAGTATCATTGCAAAAGTTTATTGTAGCTCGTCGCATAGATAATGCGCGCGCGGCGTCATATTTTGCTATTCTTTCCTGTTGCTGTAAAATTTCTTCCTCGTAGGCAGAACGTTGCACCATGAAGTACTCGTTATCTCGCAATATCGCTTCTTCTTCATCCTGTTCTCGACGAACGCGGTAAGCCTCTTCGCGATCTTCGCGATTTTTCTTAAAAATTTTGGTGTGAAAGCTAATTTTTTCTAAATCCTCCAGCAGATCCTTTTCAGCAAGTGTTTTTCCAATCAACTTTTTGCATATCATCAGTTTCTCCGACTTCGATGCTTGTGAGGCACGCGTTCGTTGGGAATCAGCTAAGAACTTCCGGCGACGGCGCTCCCGTTGTTCTCGAAGCGCTCGAGTTCGACCACTTGTATCACGAACAGTTGAAATTGCCTTTTGGTATTCAAGCTTCCATTGTTTCGGGTTACCTGCAACTCGTTTAGTGGCTTTGAAAAAATCGTCCATGTTCATCCTCGATGTGACGTTGTAATCGAGTAATTGAGGTTTCTTTTTCTGCATCGAAGCTGTCAGCTCGTCTGCTTGAACACTAGTTTTTGCTTTCATAACTTCTGCGTGTAGCAAGGTACCTTCAAACATTTCTACTCCACTCTTCGCTTCCGCCATACTAGACAAACGCGCATTGGCTTCACTTGCAGCTTTTGCATCTTCCGCTCGCCGTTTCATCCGTCGTGCATGATCTTCTCGTTCTTTCTGAATTTGTTGATTGTATGCCCACTCTTCGATCCCTTTCTCTTGCCAATCATGAAGAAACTCGTGTTCACGTTGCAAATTTTGGCGACGCTGTTGTCGAATCATGTCTTTCTCTGCAAAAAATGTTTTAAGATCTGCAATCCCTTGTTCATATGCATTTTTCTCCAACTGCTCTTGAAAGTCGGTGAACGGTTTCAGGTGCTTCGCCATATCAACTTCGTTTTGTGCTTTTATGTACATGCGAATACTCTTTGCGAAGAGTTCATGCTGCGCTTTGTCATACGTTGGTCGAGTTAAACGAAGGGGCATATTGGACAGCCTGCGGACTCCATCCTCTCGTGGACGCCCAATAACTGCAGACGCACTGGAACTGATTTTGTCCAATACGCTCTTCAGTCTTGAAACCAAATTTAACGCTGTCCTAGGGTACTCCTTAATGATTTCAAACGCGATTTTCGAGTCAAACTTCACGCCCAGAGTTCGGAAGACAGGCTCCAGTCTGCAAAAATTGGTAATTTTAGCGCTGGATGCGCTTTTATTGATGTATTCATCAACATCGCCGATTTGATTATACACGTGCAACAGATCAGCAAACAAGAAGCCATTACTGAAATCTCTGGCAAAGTTTGTCACTTTGCGCGACAGTACGACGTCTTCGTTGATCCACTTGTATAGGAGGTGAGCCATCACGACAAATTTGGCTCAAATAATTGTAACGCCAATACGAATACTATCTTTCTCACAGCGAATAAGTTTCGCCACGGAGCTACAAGTCCGTCAGTACAATAATAGTATGTCTGGACTTGTCGTCGCATATATATCCGCGCCCTTCTGTTTGTTTTTGTCGCCGTCTATCATTTCTAGGAGGCATCATAATTGTTCCACTGTTCCACTGCATGACTGCCACGTCAACGACAACTGTCCCTTTAACAATGCTATTTGCATTCAACTATGGAATACAGATGAAGACCATGAAACGGATGTACTTTGAATATGGAACTTTGTAGTTTTTAATGTATAATGTTCCTATTTACCATTTCTATTGTCCGTTAAATGAATTGTGTGTAATTGTGTGTTGTTTGGATGTATTTTTTTTACGACGTTAGCAGTGGGGAGGTGGGTGGGAGGATACAGTATTATTTATACGTCGGTATTCCGTCCGGATTTCTAGTACGCAATCAATCTGTCAATCTGTCAATCTGTCAGGCGTGTGATGATAGCAGAATACGCGTAAACAAACAATTACGCCGATTTATTTGATCGATTATTTGCGAGATGCGTTTTTAGAATGGATGGAGTAAGATTCTGCAATTTTTGTAGCACTTATTTTGACCAATATTGACGAATGTCCGTGTAATCGTTTTCTCTAGGATGTGAGGCTCGAGGCGTCGAGGAAATAGAATCCCAAGGTTACATATTCGGTGGGCAAAATGTCCTTTAGAATTCCAAAAAGTAGAGATTTGGACACGTTTGGGGAAGAGCTGAACAGGCGGAGTCGTTCTATTCGTCGTCACAAGAAGAAGTTGCAAGAAATAAAACATGGGTTTTCTTCAACACCTTCGTTCGAAACGAAGTTTGTCTCCTCGCAAAAGCGGCCATTCAGTGCCAGTGGTGGTCGTACAAAAATGACGCATTTTGCCAGCGAGTCATATCGGCAAGTTCCAGGCGTCGAGCCAATTCCAAATTTGACCCCGTACACAACACCATCGATGCGCCCTAGGATGGATCCGATTTACCCTTCGCGCTACGAGAATATAGAAAAAAAAGGAGGAGATAGAGATCAATATAAATGCAGCCCCTATCACCGGCTGCCAACCTCCATCTATTCACCAAATCAACGCATTGACGAGCAAAAGCGGCATATGCTGGCTGGTGTAAAGCACGTGAAGTTAAAGTATAGATCAAGTGGAGTGGACGTAGCTGTTGCGTTAAGTGAAGCTGCCAGTGGCTGCGGCACGTTGCCTCCCGACGGCCATGGTCGCATGATGAGCAATGGGAAACGCAGTGTCCCCAGTGCGAAGCGGATATTGTTGTGTGTTGAGACGTTGGATAAAATATGTTTACATCCCGGCTTCACACCAGCTGAACAGAAACAACTACACTTAGTGGTTGATCATGTAAAAGACGGCCTCTTGTCTTCCTCCTACTTTGCCCCCCCAGCTCATTCTGTAAGATTGGGTCCCACAAAAGTAGATGAAGATCAGCCAGACCAGTTAGAAGCAGCAGTGTTCGAGCCCGCATTTTATTTCGATATTGCCCAGCATTTAGAAAATTCTAACGAAAATTTGCTGATTGAGAACGAGACGTTGAAGAAGCAGTTGGAAAAAGAAAGTGAGCAAGTCAAAATTTACAGGAGTATGTTGAAAGAAAGTCAAAACAAAGTCGGTGAGTTGCGTGAAACAATGGAAGCAATGGATAAGCGGAACGCGATAATGTCACGACGCTTAACATTTATGCAAGATGCAGCCAGCGATTCATTGCAGGAATATAATAAATTGAATGCGCAGTATGTTGTCTTGGATCAGCAGAATACACTGTCTACAAACAGAGCTGAGAAAAGCGAAAAGGAATTGAGTGGCTTATACACGATGTACAACGGGGTGTCCTCAGAGTTGAGCTCCGCATTAAAAGCATGCGGGCAGCTAGAAACGAAACTGAAACAGTTAGAGCCATTAGAGAAGTTGCTGGAAGAAAAGAATATAGAAATCTTAAAATTAGAAGACACCATTCGTGATTTAAATACAGCAGCAAAAGCAATGACCGAAAAACTAACAAATAACGAAGATCAAATCAAGAGCTTGACTCGTCGCGCGTCGATGACAAGGAGAGGGAGTTTCGCTAAAATGGCAGTAGGCGCACTGATAAAGCAACAATAAATGAGAGAGTAATGATAGAGAGTTTTGCGGCGCGAGTTCGTTTCTTTTTTTTCTCGCCTTGATTCTCAACAAGACGATCACCTATGCAAGACTAGTCTACTCATATACGAAAGATGGCTTCATCTCACTTATCTCTGATTTAAAGAAGAAAAATCCGCATTGAGATAGGAAGTCAATTGATTGTCAAGGTTCAACTGCAAGGACACTCTTTACGGAGGAGAATAGTGATGGAGAAAATGTTTAAAAGTTATGATACATCTTTTGAATTTTTTAAAATTAAAGGTGTAAAAAAATATATATTATGTTATCATATCATTATTGCCATTATATTTAGTTAATACGTAGTACTGTATGTATGAGAGGGTGCTAAATTGACGCAGTCTGCTAATGGGATTTAGTTTATAGCGAGCAGTTCAACGTCAAATTCTAAATCCGCATTCGGGGGGATCACTCCTCCTGCACCACTTGCACCATACCCCAAACTACTTGGAATATAGATCATAGCACGCTGACCGACACTCATTTCCATGACGCCTTCATCCCATCCCTTGATTACTTGGCCGACTCCAATAGTAAATTGAAATGGCTGGTCCCGGTCGCGGCTAGAGTCGAATTTGGAGCCATCGCTTGCAAGCGTTCCAACATAATGCATTGTAAGCTTATCGCCGACTTTCGGAAAAGTTTTCTGGTCACCTTCCTTTATTGTTGTCACTTTCAACGCAAACTCAACCGCCTTCGTTAACGCGATCAGCTCGACATCGAAAGTGAGCTGCTCGCCAGCTAGTGGATGATTGAAATCCACCGTGGCTTCTCGTTCGTCCATATTTATGACGGTTGCAATCCGAGTTTGATTATTTTGGTCTCCAACTTGCAATTTAGAGCCGACGAAAACTCCTTCTGGCAATTTTTCTACCGGTACAGGGATGAGTTGTTCCGGATCTCTTTCCCCGTACGCGTCCGCAGGTTCAATAATCAAGGTTTTCTTTTCCGAAAGCGACATACCTAGGACCCCGCTGTCGAACCCGCTGATCATCTCGCCCTGGCCGACTTGGAAACTCATGGGCTCCCTATCTCTCGAGCAATCAAACAAGTCACCATTAGACAACCTTCCTTCGTAATGTACTGAAATGCGATCTCCTCTCTCGACAACAACCGTAGCACAGGTAAACGCTCGGTGATAGTACTTAATACGAGCGGCTTGGGAGCGCGTACTCGCGCGCTGTAGTAAACAGTGCAGCATAGTTGCCTTGGGTAATTCCAATAACAATGTTGATTCTTACTTGTTCATGATTGCGGCTCATAAGTTTTGCGTCTTGGCCAGTATGAGTAACATAACCAGAAGGCAAGAACACATCTGAACTCATCATTCGGGGGGAACTTGTCGCGTGTTTTTTTTTTTTTTTTTTATTTCACTACTACACTAACTACACTATTATACTACAGTAGTATTAATACAGAACCAATTTAATATGGCGACAGAAGACAGACAGAAGACACGAAAGCATTTTGTTCAAAATCACGCACGCACACCCTCTTGATTTCATGGTAAACTCACAAACCACTGTAGCACTGTTGTACAGTAGTTGTTTATAAAATTTATAAAAGTGGTCGGCCGGACAACTTCTCGTCCATTCCAACCTAATATGAGTCTAATCATCATTGGTTAAAAACCTCAATCACAAGATTTCTGACTCTAAACTCTGGTCTTTCCTAGTTGCAAACTGATGGGTAATCAACCAAGCACTCCGACGCAACCACCACCGCGCCAAGGTCGTGGGGGGGGGGCAAACAGTAAGTTGACAGACGCTATATCTATGAACAAGAGTACGGCTGGAAAGTTGGAAAAACGCATCGCCCTTTTGGAGAGTCGAATACAGGATGAAGTTAAAAAAGCGAAACAGAAAGTGAAAGCAGGCCAAAAACAGAAGGCTTTAATTCATTTGAAACGTAAAAAAATGTACGAAAAGAACATAGAAAGTTTAACAAACCAAATCCTCCGCTTGGAGACGCAGGCAAATGCACTAGAGCAAACAGCTGGCCAAGAGCAAGTTGTCAACGCTATGCAAGCCACAAGAATCGGTTTGGAACACGCGAATAAGAGAATGAATGTCGATGACGTACAAGAAATGCAAGATAATCTAGCGGATGCCATGGATGAGCAGCAGCAGGTCAGTGAAATTTTATCACAAGAATTGCAAGTGCCCGGCCTGGATATGGATGACGACACCATGCTTGGTGAATTGGACGACTTAATGGGGGAAGACGATGCAGTGAACGCAATGAATCAAGTGAATCAGCTACCGGAGCTTCCGTCCAACTTGCCTACCCCGAGTGTATCAAACCAGAGACCGGTGGTGGAGAATGATGAAGAAGAGTCACTTGCTGAATTGGAAGCCATGATGTCCTAAATATGACTTTGTCAGTGTTTTCGTTGTTTTTTTAATTCTGCGTGTTCTACTTTACTATAAGGGAGAAGTACACTCGCCAATTCCGGTGTCCTATGAAACTTTCTGAAGCTAGACATGTACAGTATGACTGGATTGTCAACATTATGCATATTAGTAGTATTCCAACAATATTGCACAAATTAGTTACAATTACAATGCAAAGCTCCATACATTTTACACACTTTTTGACTTGTTCGTCGGTTACACCCACTAACCACCACATGATACACAAGATCGATCCAGGAAGGCATAAAGCTACTTGGTTAGCAGGTCCACAGCTATGCGAACCAGCTTTGCGCCCACGGAAAACAGCAACTTTAACCTGAAACATCTTGCACCAACTGTAGAGCAGTTGAAATGTGTGACAAGCAACAAGCATTTCGAGCACGAAAGCGATGACGTGTTAATCAAGGATGAGGAGGTTCAGTGTGCGATCTATTTACTTGCTGTTCACCACAATCATTATTTCAACACCAGGCTCTTTTTCGTCAAGCTTCATTTCAAAAGAGTTGAATGACTATAGTTCTTGGGAATTTTTAGGTCGTTACTGTGGTAGTGGAAATGAGGCTTCAGAAACGGTCAAAGTGGGGTTGTCGATAAAATATTTCCGCTCCCTGTCTTTATTGTTAACTTGGGGCGACGTATGGCGAGGAAACCCATCTGCTTGTAAACATGGTCATTGTAAAGCGAATGATTTATCCTGGAACAAACTTATCGCAACACAAACAACATGCTTAGAAAAAAAGGGCATCACCGAAGCAACCGGTACCGTTATCGACCTGCCGCTCCCAAGCCCATCACTCTCTTCTCCGTTTGTAAATGTATCATGCCCGAAAGGAGCGTCTGGCACTCTGCGCATTCCAAAATTCAAAAATCGCTCATTCAGTATCTGGGATGTTTGGGTACCTCGGTGTAGAGATAACATTGTCACTTATAATATTACGTTGTCAATTGTTGGAGATATGAAGAAGTGGCTCCTATTAAGTGTAGCAAATTGTGGACAGGACACTGATTATCCCGTGTTAGGATCGGCGCTAATAGAATATGAAAGGTATGGCAATGGAGACCTTGCAAACCGAAGTGTTTCCCATATAAATTTTCCTGGGGCAACAGTTGCGCTGGGCATCAGTGGCGCTTTTATTGTGCTTTCAGTGAGTTTAACGTGGTCAAAACGGAACACCAACCTCCTCTATACAATGCCCATGCTCACACTTGCCAACGTTTACCTAATTGGAGTATTACATATCATGGATACCATTGTCGTATCGAACCGTGGAACGCGAGTAATGACACTAAATGTATCAAGGGGTTTCACTTTTCTATTGTGCATGTTAACAGCGACGGGGTGGACAAGATATCGAAAACGGATCATTCCTTTCCATCGCATGTGCATTTCTGTGAGCGTCATATTTCTTTTATTTTCATCTATCGTTTATACTATTATTGAAGAAGAACCTACAAGAGGGTACCAATCCAGTCATTTTCATTACGAGTACCAATCGACGTCTGGGGCACTTTTTCTATGTTCGAGAGCTGTTGCGTGCATAGTATTTGTTAGTTTGTCATGGTCAGCAAACTCAGAATCACGACCATACAACCGATTTGGTGTTGCATATATATGCGTGCCCGCTGCATTGTGGCTGCTTGCTGCTCCTTTATCGCTGATTTTTGTCGCTACTAGTCAATCTGAGTTATCATGCCAGAGCGTCGGTGTCGTGCATATAGTAGAGAAGATTTTTGACCAGTTGATGATATCATTTCTGGCATGGGTTTGGCGCCCTAATCAAGTATTTTTGACCAGAATAAAGCAAATGAGCGTAGAAAACGATGTTAATAGGACAGAAAACGGCAGAAGAAAGGTCTTTAAGTCAACTAAGTTTATTTTATCTACATTCATGTCCCTCACGAAGTCCATACTTTCGGATGTGGAGGACTTGATTGAGTCGCTTGTGCATACTCCGTGGTCAACTTGCCAAATTGCTAATATGGCATTCGCTGACAAGATGCAAGGAGAGGCCAAACGAGTTTATGATGAGCATTTCGGAATAGTTGAAAACTAACCAACTCTCCGGTCAAGAATTGTCTCGTCTCGGTCGAAGCTAGTTTGATTGTGTGACATTTCCGAAATCTTATGACAATTTACGAATTATTTTGGACACTTCGATATGATATAAAACTAATATAATGGGTGTATTAAATTAAACAAATGTCTGTTGTAAGAATCACAATTCTTCATCAGTATTCTCCTCCATAAGTAGAGTCCTTGCAGTTAAATCATGGTCATCAACTGAGATCCTGTTCCATTTCGTATTTTTCCTTTTTAAAAAGCATAAATAAGTGAGTTAAAAGCCTCTTTTTATATCATATGCAGGATTTTCATTTCTGCTTTTGCTTAAGCTATAGTTAGAGCCTTTAACGCTTTCATAACTTATACGAACGTACGTATAGTTTTAATCGATTCTTCTCTTGTACTCTTTGACGTGTTCGTTATAATCATTCTCAACCTAGTTTCTCAGTATAAGACACTTCGATATGATACTGGTTCGTATACGTTGACTAAACTTATTTTGGGTATAACAATAATACGACTTTAAATGAAGGTTTTGTTGTATACGCATACGATACTAGTACCTTCGAAGATCATTTCGGCGAATAGGGATCTCCATATTGGTCTTTGCATACATACACTGTAAAACACGATCGTCATGCGTGTGAAATTGAGAATGCACTTTGCAAATGGCGGGATTGTCTATCAGCCAAATCTGAGAGCCGACGCCCTTCTTTAGCGGCAAGCTCAACATCGCGGAAATTGTACTTCTTATAATGCTGCGGGAAAGCGCCAGTTACAGGATTCCCATTGCCTTCAATCATGATTTCTCGAAGTGATTGTTGTGGGCCACACAAAGTAGCAACTTTTTGACCAGATCCTGCCATTCCTTTCGCCACAGATTTAACTTGCGCGTTAGATAGGTCAGTCATGTCGAAAGCCCTTTGCGTTACTTTACCTGTAATGGTATCAATTGGCGGGGCCCCGCGCTCTCCAAGTGGTCGTTGCAAAGACTCCATTGGAGCGGCCCCGTTTAGATAAGGCTTGTCGGCAATACGAGAAGACTTGACGCCGATTTTTTCCGTCCGTTGCATTGATGAACCTATTTTTGGGGCGATATCCCACCGGCCTTCTCCTGCAGCTGTTATTGATCGAGGCATTTTGGTAAATTTTTTTGTCCGTTGCAAATACGCCATATCCTGTCGTGGTGAATGGTTTTCCAAAGATCCCCTCACTCCATTGCTTGAAATAGTTTTATTCATTTCAGTGCGTTTTGAGTCGTTGGCTTTTGCATTGTATTCGGTCAGCATTTTGTTTCTCGAATCAGCAACAGTCGCATCGTTATAATCAATTATATCTTTTCTCGAAAACGACATAACCCCGGAGATGTGATTTCCAACTTCTCTTGATTGTGCTGCTGCTTCAAGAAATGAGGAAGGTTTGTACTCCGAGTGTTGGATGCTAGTTGCCAAGCCCCCATGCGAAATTACCTCATTGATATTTCGACCAACGCGTTGATTTACATTTGGCTCGACATCATTTCTACCCCATCTGTTGCCATGAGGGTTTCTCATACCATAACCTGTATCTTTGTTGCGTGGTGTTCTCGACCGAGGGTCCGTCTTGACATGTCCATGATTTAAAGTTTCACTGACTCGCGGCGACGAGAATGTTGCTAGGTGACCACCTAGGCTGTTCAAAGCAGACTTCTGCAAAACACTTTGTTCCCTATCTTTTTCGGAATCTACTTGACACCATTTTCTTCTTCCGAAACTTAATTGAGATACAGATTCATCCCCACGTTCATTATGCCGACGATGGAGACGCTCAGGTTGTTCATAAGTACCCCTCATCATTTGTCCGAGGTGATCAGTGTTGGCATTGGAATTGGCCCGGATATGTTGTTTTTCCCGTTCGTCTCCTGTAAATCTGGTTTGCTGCGCATTATTGAAGCTGTCACCAGTAGCGTGACCTGAGCCAAACATTTCAATTGTTGCAGAAAATGTCAGAACGATCGCTGTTCCCCACAGGGTTGGGGTCTGGACTTGGGGAATGCAAGATGTGTAGAAATATTTGTCAGGGTCAATGGAGGAAATATAAACCACACAACAAGACGTAAATAGTCTTGCTGGCACAGATGATACGCATGAGTGAGCATTCGCCATTCTTTTAGAACGACAACTAATTTATTTATTTTGATATGATTTATTATTTTTAGAACCTCCTCATATGAAACTGAAACGGAAAGTCAGTAGTACTTTGTACGAGGATGTCGCATTTGTATATAATACATAATTGTTTACCTATCAAACCTTACAGTTAGGCAGGGTTTGGCACCAAATTTGGCGTTTTTGGCACCCAATGCTCCGTCCTCTCCAAGAGATATGCCCCCCATTTCCATTTACTAGCTCACTGTTTTTCTTTCCAATTCTTCACCATATTCTTTCGCTTTTAATACGGCCTCTTTTCCCCGTTCTTCGGCAAGTTCCTTGACACGACCCAGGGAAAGAAAATGATGTCCGTAAGCACTCTTTTTTTCTGTAAGAAGAGTCGCTTCGCCTAAGGTTTCCGTCGCAGCGCTGGGCTGCACGCTGCTCTCTGTCCCTGAAGTCGACCGAAAAGTAGATAGCGTGGTGTCAGACGCAGCGTAAGATGTACCACTTTCGCTTCTGTCAGTCATTTCGCTTAGACTAGAGCTATCTGACCATAAAGAAGGACACGATTTGACTGAAAGTCTTGAAGTCTCCGAACACTGAATATGGTCTCTTTGCACTTTTGAAAGGTCTAGTGAGTAAGTACCGTTTGAGTAATAATGCGTAATGTCCGAAATATAACCATCCTCTGATGACGAGTCTCCACTGTCACTTTCAATTTCAGAGTCACTACTAGATTCTTCAGATGTCTGTGCAATTATTTCCAAGTCACTCTTTGATAGTGGTTCCAAAATCAATTTGCCCAAATAGTCTTTTCCTTTAAAACCAATTGTTTGATTTTTTGACAAACTTTCATTCAAAATACTATCGCCTGGGCGTTGTAAACGGTCAGCCTTCTTCACTTTGACCATCCCGTTGTATAACATTCTGCGCCCAGGTGCCCATTGGCAACCTTGTTTCTGACGGCCAGCGA
>Ga0099797_100284_pt1 | contig 33541 bp, 20 predicted proteins | sample Uncmet_Sort48C_1_FD_89871 | JGI IMG/M metagenome (GOLD analysis project Ga0099797, IMG submission 89871) | Marine eukaryotic communities from CALCOFI LINE 67, Pacific Ocean - C012_Sort48C_1 | ecosystem: Environmental > Aquatic > Marine > Oceanic | place: Pacific Ocean: Monterey Bay | collected... | reverse complement strand
CGAAAAGTGTCATCAGCTTCTCTTGCAGAAACAACAATATCAATCACTTCTCCTTCTTTCGGCAAATGAACAACTCGACAGTTACTTGGCATTTTGCGAGTGCTCGGATCTAACCCATGCTCCTCCCACATATATTCTATTATCTCGCCTAATCCTGAATCTGCGGAATTTATTTCTGCAATGTCAGTATCGTGCTCTGAGAAAATTATGCTTTCTGTTGCGCCACGAAAATCATGCCCAACTCTTGTCACCTTTGCTACTAATTTGCTCAGCTCATAGTCGCACACAATCCCATTCTTGATGCCGTGCTCCTGCATGTGCTTTTGTAGGACTTTATCAACAGAGACGGTATGATGCTTTCGCCATAAGACTGGCAAAAGACTTCGTCTTCTGAGTTCGTGTTCTTTGCTGCTGCCAGATTCGCCAGAATCAGGATTCGATGAATCTTTTGTGCTGCCTTTGCTAGAATCGTTACCTACCATGTTCTCGCTTGTTCTAACATTGTCGAAGAATTCTTTCGTAAATACTACTGGACGATAATTGTGCTCTGGTCTAGTTTCTTGCCAATCTTCTACCATCACTACCTTTACAGTCTGTGTCATTTCAGAGAACGCGTCGTTAATTTCGATCACTTGTTTCTGTAATTCGTTTACGGCGCGTGCATAAAGCTTGTTTACTTCTTCAATAGTGCCAGCATCCATTTTCGTCTTTTGTGATGGGCCACTCTGAAAACTGTCTAATGAGCCTTTCTGGTCGTTTTTTTCAATCACCGAATCGTCATTGTTGGTTGTTTCTGTGGCTGTGTCGGTAGTAATCTCCGTTGAGACAAATTTAGACAACTGTTCATGATCTACCACCACCCGAGCAAAGATCAAGACACCTGCACCGGAATTTGATTCCGACAAAGAGTAGTTGTCGACGTCGGTGAAACGACTTGAGGAGGGCCGACTTATTATCGCATGCGATGATCCAACTTTGCCATCATCTTTGAGTGATGCGGCCACGAGATCATCACCGTCTTCTCCCGCAAAAGCACCTTGTTCAAAAGTAAACGCTGTCTTGAAATAATTGTCCATGTATCTGGCGTTTGTTTCCTCCTTAGTGCTACGGCGCATTTCAATGTTGGGATCATGATGATTCTCCTCTCCAAGTAAGAAATCAGACAGCTGCTCGGCCGTCGACTCAGTGGCCATGTCATTTTTCAACCGAGAAATTTCATCTTGAAGCCCGTTTTGCAATGCTTTTAAACAGTATTCTCTGACCGGAGAATGATGTGCGCTCCCACTAGTCGTATCGCCACCATTCCCATAGTCATACTGCATTTTCTGGAAAACTCTTCTATTCAGAACTCCGTAAATACCGGCAGCGTCAAATGTGTTGATTAAGTCCATCTTACTACCATGCCTTTTCGCTTTAATGCTCGATGCGACTTTTACAATGTTCAACATTTGCGTAAATTTGGATCGCATGCTGTGCAATCCGTTGTGGTCGTCGCCGTTGCGCTGATGGTTTCCTTCCGAAACCAAAGCAGGACCGCTTGACCCAGCAGGTTCATCACGCTGTAACATCGCCATACTGGAATTTGGAAGGACTATAGTAGTACCCCCGCTTAAATCCATACCCCGAGGTGGTGATGGCATCAATTCCAACATGGTTTTCGCTTCCTCTGTTAATACTTGTCGATCCAATAACTGCACAACCACTTGAATTTCGTACAAAACTTTCTGTACAAACGACGTCACTGAATACAAGAATATGTCTAAAAACTGACTCCAATTATGTAACGTTAGGGACAATTTTGATCTGACGTGTGAATCATGATCTTCTATAAAAGAAACTTTAGCAGAATCCGAATAACGAACATCGCTCTCATCAGTTACACGATCATCATCACTGAACAATTGTAAAATATTTGCATGTACTGCAGCTTCCAAATTCGTTTTGAAAGGATTTTGTAATTGCTGTTCGTTTTGACGTTGTTGGGTTCTGGTGTTGAGAAGATCATCACGAGAAGATGCCTCCTCTAAATAGTTGCTGTAGTAGTAAGGCCGCGTAGTAAATGATTCGGTGCTGGAAAATTTAATGCTGCTACGGTGGTCACGCTGTTTTAGTATTAAACGATCAGGATTCTCATTCAACCACTGACCATTATGCAATGCCATAAAATAGCCCGGCATACAATATTGAGTCATTTCACCAGTCAAGAGTTGGATATCACTCTGTCGCATATTTTGAATCAATTTTGACGTTTCTGCAAACACTGTGACCAATGTATCAACTTCTGCTGAAAACTTTTCTGGTGACAATTTCTTCGATTGACGTGTAACCTTACGCGTTCCCGGGCAAATCTTTTTCTTCGTGGAAACTGCTGTATCATCCGAAACAATTTCAGGACGACCATCGTGACCACCCATCGCCACTGGAAAACAACTAAAACAAAGTACTTTCTGAGCAAAACTCTCAATAGCATCCAAACTTTTGCCCAACAACACATTTCCGTCCTCAAGTTCGTTCAATCGGTTCTTTATAATTTGAATGCGTGCTAAAACGCATTGATTGGCGGGTGAAAATACTACATTCGTAGTGCCTTCTTCGGCCGTGTTTGTTTGAGCATTATTTTGCAGTCTTTGCTCGGTTCTCTTGACTAGATCTCCATAATCTACCATCACGGTTCGAACATCAGATACCAGTCGTCTTTTGAAAGTGATTAGAGACTGCGTCAATTGTTCCAACTGAGATGCGAAATCCCAATTGCAACAAGAGGCTGATTTGATGGATAAACGCGGTTCAACAACGCCGCACTTTCGCCAGATATCGGAAATTCCACCCTGTAACTGCTGTTGTGCTGCTGAATCATTGACAATATTCGATTTTTCGTCAATACGGCGGTCTGATGCAATGATATCAGAATCCTTCAAGAAATCCTTGGGTAAACATTCGAAATCTGCAAATACAACGGTAGATTCTGATTCAGTCACCGCTGCTACGATGGAAAAGCTCCCCCTATTGGACCACGGGACGACATTCCACGAATCCGGACCTATCCATATTGCTGCGCCAATCACGAACCATCGACGACGTTTCGACATGATGCCGGCGAGCGCTGACAATTTCGCCCAAGTCAGACAGGTTTCATTTCCCCCTCTTCAAATTTTAGATAGATTAATTTTCGATCCGACCGTCATGATGACTTTTGCTGTGTCGCGAATTGACAATGCTAATCGCATCATTAGATCACCGACCGAAATTGCACATTGTGTGCCTTTTCCTTTTTTTAGAATAACACATCGAAATCAATAACGAAAAATCTGACTTTGGTTAAATATCATAAACTGCACAACATTGACAACCTATTTGAGAAACAAGGAAAGAATTCAACACGGAAAACTTTCGATTACACACGGAAACAAAAAGACACCACACTTCTTGACCGGACACCCATGAAGAAGACTTAATGACCATAGAATTGAAATAATTACCAAGACAAATGCACGAATCGGTTGAAGGGGGCGCAAAAACACTTCAATACAACTGGAAACTATACATGATGTATCGTTACTGCTCATGAAAACACCACCTATATGAAACAACACATCCTGTATGTCATCAGGTGACCCACGGAACACCTATGCAATGCCCCTGACAATCATAATCGCAAACCCGAGACTCAACCGACACCTGATCGTTGTCATGCAATATTCCTGTAATACAAACATAATATACACTACCACATCATTTCCGCTTCGTAAAAACCATTGTACAAATAAAATCTTCTTTTTTCACATAATTATATTACATACGACGAAAGACATACTATACAGATACGATTGGGGTTAACCTAATCAGACATTACACCAACAATAGCTCCTTAGTATACAACCTGACAGACAACCGTCAACATTTCTCCCCATGACCTTCCACCCTACCTCTCATGAGGCTATTCCTTTCCATAGCCCAACTTTTGACACCAATCGAAGATTCCAAAATTTATCCAATCCGAAGGAAGTAAGGCATCCGTTTTGAAAAATTTTCCAACTGTGATTACACCATTTCCATCTACAATGCTACCAGCATTCGAATTTGTCCCAGACGATGAAGAATAATTTTTTTCACTTTCATCATTAACAAAGTAAAAATTCATCAATTCATCTTTGAACCTACTAAATTTTTCATCCAATTCCATCCTCTGAACTTCTTCCAATACTAAATCTGACGCGTCACATTCCCCCATTTTCAATGTCTTCAATATAAACATAACTATATCACGTGCTACCCATGAACCACCATAATCCAAGACAATGTTTTCGCCAGTAGAAGTTCCACTATCTGGACCATTTTCAGATGCTGATATATTCCCATTATTATTTCTATTACTACCATACGCAAAACTTTCCGCACAAACTATCTGCAAATATGGACCACAGGCTGCTGGATAATTTTCCATGATATAATCACACTCCGTAGTAGTATTATCTACTACTGCTACCTTGCTATTAGCTACCATCATACTATTTTTTTCATCACTTAGATCAACGGCAACAAATCTTACTTCCATACTATATTTCTTAAACAATTCTCCAATTTCATGTACCAATGCTAAAACAAATTTCGAATGAAATGTTGCCGAACTGTACATCAATACTACTGTCGGTGTTCCACTTTCTACCACGTCCACCATTGCTGCCAATGGAATCCGTTCTAATCCTCGACATAAAAACTTATTCGACTTACTATTCTGACCACCAACAACATCAGCACCAAGAATTGCTGCCACAACTTTTTTTTCCTCTTTTGCGAGTAAATATTTTCTTCCTAGATTTAATGTCAAATATGGTAAAGCAGCCATACTGAGAAATAAGAACCATGGCGCGATAGAGAAAAATTTCTGCCAGCGTCGTTCTTGTGGGGTTAATTTGGAATCTTCGATTAGAAATGCATATGGATCCGATGGGGGGAGATAGCGTTCAAGTTCTTTGATGTCACGATCAGGATATTGTGCAATCCATTCTTGCTTTCGTCGTTCTATTATAAGTTTTTCAATGCTCTGTTCGGCGATAGCGTTATTCTTGTTGATATCACCTGCCATATTAGGTACTGCAGCAATGTTTGAAGATTGGTCAGTTGAAGAGAGAACATGCGTCGGGGAAGAATTTGTCGTGGAAATATTATTTTCACCGGAACTACACGACTGTTCTGTAGAAATTGACGAGGATGAACTACTGCTGCTGCTTGTGATAGTATTCTTGGAAAAATTCCTTGATGTTATTGCAAAGACTGTTGGCTGACAACATCGACTCAATGAACATGCACGCGTCGCTAATGCCACTGGACTCTTTAGATTTTTAGAGAACAACGACATGATCTCTAATCAATGCAACTTTAACGAGATGCTCTAAACGGACAACTGACTATCAAGAAACGACCACTACTAATGAATGACTCACTTACTACAATTTTTCTTTACAACTATTGTCTGAAACGGATGACCATGGGAATTCTGATAAATTTCACAACAACGACACACATGCATCGAATAAATTGCTACATCACATGACATCATCATAAAAAATGTCAGTTGCTGCATTTAGAAGAAGACATGAAAAACAAAACACGACCACTGAACCCGACCAACACGAACAAGTTTCACACTGAGAAAAACACTTCTTCGAACTTATACAACATTCTGGCCACTCATGGCATTTTCAAGAAATTTTGTCGCCGACTCTTTCTTCATACTACACGCATCAAATGTCCTGGCTCACGGAATTCAAGGATGCAACAATATTACTATACTGATAATAGATGCGACGAAGATCTAATCTCACCTTGTTCGTTGGATGACATTTTACAACACACCCAAGATCTTGATATTATTACATTCGAACAGATTACCACCATCATTATAACAGAACCGTTTCACAAACTGTAAATCGCAAATTTATTTCACTAAGGATGTCTGCATCCTGTATAAATTTTATCCACAAGATTCACTTATTACTAAACTCAATCAAAATAACACCATCTTCTTGATAAAACTTTCACAAGATTACAACCTTGGGGACAAAAGAAAAACTCATATAATATCGAACAAAACATCACAAAACACCCCGCTAACAAAACTTATCATAAATTAACCAAAAGTTAAAATTCCAAATGCATTGAGTTTGACTTTGTGCAATCGGCAATTTACACATGACATAATAATACTAATTCTTAACCAAAATACTAATACCGTACAATATCACGCTGCATTGTTGAAGAACCACGATCGACTGCTAAACAACGCACGTTATACAAATCTTGCTATCATTGAACAATAACCTCGCCTATAATTATTCGGCGTAATTATCATCACTGCTATAGGATTCCTGTGGAGAAATAAAAGACAAAGACCTGCTGAGTCCACTGCCTGATGAAAAACTTCTCCAAATCTTAATTACAACTAGTAATGCTGGGCTGCTGCTCATTATGTCCACTAAGGGGTCGACTTTAATAATACTGACGATATACACAAGTATAAGTTGCTGTGCAGTTACGATCACGATTGTCATTGTGCCATGATAATTTATAATACTTATGAACTGATAGATTATAGTGTCAGCGAGCCTCTTTTAATCTCCTGGGAAGAAACCTTTGCTACCCCACTCGCTTTTTTCCTCTGTTTCCGTTCCTCACTCTCTTTTTCCACCTGCAAGATCACACCCTTAATGATTTTTCGCAAATGCATTTTTCTATCTTCTTTGAGTTTTTCTTCCTTTGCTGCTGCAGATTCGCCAACAATAGCTATCCTTGTTCCAATACTATTCAAATGTCTATCTAGACTTACACTGCCACCATCACCCACGACCTCGTTATTATTCCATTTTACTATGTCTAATGCACGAATCATTTCTGGATTGATTCCCTCGTTCTGTAGATGTTTGTGAAACACTTGCATCTGTTTGATCCGGGTGTACACACCTTGGAACCGACGTCGACAATTGACAAATGCAGCTTCTATCGCTTGGTTTTCAAGCTGTTTTTCGTGTTCTTCTGTGGTCTGACTCTCATCTGCAACAACAACAACAGTAGCACCAGTAGTAGCAGCGTGTACAGCGCCACTACTTCCTGGACGAACATTAGTGTTGGTAAATGGCTCTGACAACGATGTTAGATTTCTTGCTTGGGTTGTTGATGATCTTCTTATACTTGGTGCGCTTGGAATAGTACTATCTTTCTCCTTCACCGCTGCCAAACGTTTCCTTTCTCTCTGTTCAAAGTCTGACACAATGTCAAGACCTGCAGGAAAATGTAACTCGAGAAAAGTTTTCAACTCCCTCGTTGTTTTCGGCTCGCTGATCTTAATACCTGAGACTATCTTTTTATAATTTTCTCGCATTTTTTCGAATTCTCTTTCTTGAAACTCTTCGTCCATTATCGCAGTGATTTCGTCCGTGTCGTCGGTGAGGGCCTTGTCAACTAAAAGATTAGCTGCTGGGGTTGACGCTGCTGTTGATATAGTATCAGGGGCGGCACTGCCATTTGTTGTAGAGCTGTTAACAATGATAGCTGAATCGCCAGAAACAACAGCAGCAGCAGCAGCAGCAGTGACGACAGGATCTGGAACAGTGATAACACTAGGGTTAGCCGTGTCAGGAAGAACAGTCGCTGTGGAAGAATTATCGATAGCATTAACAACAGAACCGCTAGTGTCGTCTGGTACGTGCGAAACCGAATTCACTGATTTTCGAGTTCCAAAATCAATAAAAAGGCCACGTTTGCGCATCTCATCCAGTTTTGTCTTCGTCTTCTTCTGAACGAGCAAACGTTTTCGCGGATCCATGTTTGCAAGGAGTTGCTCTTGCAATTCTTGCTTCTTATTACCTTTCAACACGATGCTGCTTCTACGAAAAGCATGTTTCTTTTCGATTTCCGACGAGGGGTCAAGATCAGCAGCGTGATCATCGTTGTCTTCTTTCACTGTGTTTGATTCTGATGAACTACTAGTAAAACATTTAAATCCGGCCAAAATAGTGTTCGCCGACTTTCTTTGCGCAGGCGGGCGATACTTTGATTTGCACAAGGTTCCGCTCGTAGTCGCGCTGCCGTTGCCCGAAGCATCGCAGTCATTTGTTAATTTCCGCTTATCATCGTCAATACCTATTATTTCACCACTCTGTCTCCGACGCGTCCTTTCCCATATTCCTTCGTCGTACACATCCCCAGCCAATCCTTTAAAAAGATCTTGCAACGCTTGTCCTCGGAGCAATTTTTGTTTCGCTTCTCTTTCTTTTTGTTCTTCAAGTAATTTCTTATTCTCTACGTTTGCCAGCAATGCATCTTGCAAATTTTCTAACTGATCTCTCAATTCCTGTTCTCGTTCCAATTCTGCAGCGCTTAAATTTTCTACCCCTTTTTCTCGATTCAGTTCTTCCAAGTTCGACAGTAACAAACTGCAGTTTATCACCGTCCATTCACAATCTGTCTGAATATTGATTTTTTCTCCGTTTCCACAATCTACGTCCTGATCCCCAGCTTCTAGTGCTGCTACAAGATCTTTCAATTTATCGGTATTCACAGCATTGAATAAACTGTTGACAGCGGCACTGTGAGAATTGTCATCGAAGTCGTCGCTCGTGAGATCACTGGTCGCAGCGCTACTGCTGCCGGCATTACTCTGGGAACCCTTGCCAGCATCAGAACCGCCTGCTTCGGAATTGCTGCCGGAATGCTCACTTTCGCCACCGTCATTGGAAGATTTCCTTCGTCGATTCCGGGGGCGCTTCCGCGTTTCAGACTGTTCTTCGCGTAAAGACGGACCAAGTGATTTGTTCGCAGCATCGTTGCCGTCCACTGCTTCCTGGGCTTTTTGAAGTTGATTGTGACGCTCCAGAGAGGAATGACTCAACCTGCTTATCATACTCGTGCTGGACGTGGCAGACGATACAGATTCTGAGCCTATACTCAAAGATGAAGATAGCGAATCTGAGCTGCTAGATCTTTTCAGAGATGACGCTTCAGACAAGCTCTTATTGGTTCCATCGAGTCCATCAACTGCAGCGACATCAGTGGTGTCAGTTGTATGGATATGTTTTTTTGATTTCTTCTTTTTCTTTTTCCGTCGTCTTTTCCGTGCTCGCTTCGATTTTGCAGCGAGCCGGTCTTTCTCTTTCGTGAGTTCGGCCACTTTTTCAATATACTCTGCTCTTTTCTCACGTGCATAATGACTTTCCTGCTCACCTGCTTCGTCGTTTTTCGGCCATTTTTCACGCATTTTTCGAATTTCATTTTCTAAGTCCCATAGTCTTTCATTTATTTCAACTTGTTTTCTATTCCGTTCTAGACGTTTCAGAAATTTAAAACTACAAACACTGCTGTAGCTAGACGCTGTTGTTGGACGGAGACTATCAATATCACTGCCAGCTGTTGTTGGACGACTATCATTGGGAGTAACTACATAACTTGTGGGGCGACCATAAATTGGAACTCTCTCGATCTGAATCTTTTCAGAAAAATGACTTCTTCGCCGCAAGATATCTAGATGTTGGACTACGAAATCAACAAGATCAGTTCGTGAAAATTGCAATTCATATGGCACACTTGAATAACGTGATAACAATGTCTTCGTCAGATCAAATGTGGTACGTGATGGTTTATTCTGTGCGCGCTGAATTTTCAATTGTTTGATGTCATCTTTTCGGCATGCATCCAGGAGATATTTATCTGGCTGCCACAATTTGTTAAACGAGGGCGTAAAGAAACTCTCGACGTGCGCAGTTCCCTTATGATCCATTGAAACTGCGGGTTTGCGCAAACCTGGAGATTGGTGAGGCACCAGACGTTTACCATCAAAATGCTGCACCGACAATTTATTTGAGGCCAGGATCATTCTAGCTGGACCATGTGAGGAACTACGACGCGGGGACAAAAGTAGTTGCGCACTAGCATCGATATTAGCTGTTCGTGATGTTGATGCTGGTGGTGTGCGTGTTCTTCTCGTTGTTCCACAGGTCGCAGTATCTACTGTTTTTGGTCGTTCACACGTAGCTGCAGCATTGTCCCAAACTGCGACAGATGATGCCGCACAGGTTGCCGCGCGTTGCGTGCTATTCAGTCCGCGCTGGTGCGCTTGTTGCTGCGCCCACGGAGACGACAAACCACTGATTTTGTGATCATGCTCGGCTGGTGTAACTACATTGTAATGATCACTATCGATATAGTAGCCTGTCACCAATGTGTTTCTTGGCAAGCTTGGGAAATGCTCCTCCTCTCGTGTAACACTTGGTTGTTTTTCTCCGAATTGTTGCGCATGATTCTGCGCTTTCTCTAGGCCAAAACTAGAACGAATAGCCGAAACAGCAGCCTCGGCACTTTCCACCTGTGAACTCCGTGCATCATGTTGTTGGGGTGTTGTTTCAGAAGGCGAAGCGTCTGGTCGATGGCAATTCAAAGGCCACCACGGTCCCTCTATGTTACTATCGCTAGTTTCTTTCAAATTTTTGCCTTGTGGTTGTGGCTGTTGATGAAATCTTTGTTGACCAAATCTTGTTTTTTCATCACTATGCTTTGCAGAGGATTCGGTTGGCTTAACACTAAACGCTTCAGTAAATTGTCTCTGTAACTCTTGCATCTTGTCCTTCGAGATGTTTGAAGCAACATAGCTCTGACAGTCTCCTGACTGTTTTCGCTGCGTGTCAATGTCGTTAATTACTGGCAGCGGACGCAAAGCTAGACGACGAGGAGGTGGCGTTACACTATGCGCGGCTCTGTCGTCAACGTGTATACTCTTAGTATCGGTGACAAGCTGTGGTGGCGCTGCTAAATCGCTACAAAATTCACGATGCGAATGCCGACGAGAACTTTGTTGCAAGACCTCGTCTGCAAATTCATTATCGCCAAGATTGTCAGATCGAATTGCATCCAATTTCTCTTTACGCAACCCAGCATCTTGATAAGCATTGCCAGAAGACTTTAATATCGCCTGCATCGCTGGACTATCGTTGATTCGTTTCTTTAACGAATCTGCAACTCCACTGGTCACGTGGCTGTCTACTGCAACCTCGGACCAACGACTGTCAAATTTGGGGCATCCTGCTATAGGGATTCTGGACGGCGTAACTGATCCTCGTCGTTGTTCATGCATTTGAACACTGATCTTTCTTACACTATCACCAAACTGTTCAAATGACTCGTCTGGAATCGAATCAGGTCCTAATTGTTCCAGTAGTATGTCAGTAGGATCATCATCATGATCACCACGATCACTACTAGTATGTAAATTCTTACTTGTAAGACGATCTGTTTCTTTTTCCATGGATCCTTCAACAAACGCGCTATGGATACTGCTGGTACTTGCACTACTACTAGCAGCACTGTCAGTTCTAGAGTTTCTAGAGAAGCCTTTCAATTCCAGTGTTGGAGTCGGTACTCTTGTCGATCCACCGACTCCTGTAGACCCATCTGAAACTCTTTGACCAAGCTCGGACTCTGCTAAAAAATTTTTCAAACCACAAAGTTTCGAACCAACGAATGTATCATCAATATCACGATCACAAACAACAGTATCATGTGCGATTTTTTTGTCGAGTTTGCCTTGACGAAGTTTTGGTAGCAGCCGAGCTTGAGCAGATGGTCCGGCACCAGCTTGATTCGTGTCATGTTTTAAAACTATGTTTGACATGATACTAGTTACATTTGGATCAAGAGGCAAAATCATTTTCTTATCGGATGATTGTATCATGTCATCATCTTGAACTAATAGTTCTAGGTCCAACTTTGCTTCTTCCGTTTTTTGTCTAGCTGTTACATTGCACATTTTCATCATCATTTTTCTTCTTTGAGCAACGGACACCCCCGAATCTACGGTCATAGGTTTAGCTGCCCTTTTTTCCATCATGGTATTAGCGGAACTTTTTTCCCCAGTGGGAGTGTTTCTTTTCGTCACTTCTTCTAACAGAGTTTCCTCCTCCTCTGCAGCAATACCAACACCCTGTAATGCATACCTGCCGTTATCACACGACCGCGACGCAAAATTATCCCATGACTGTAATGCATCGTCTAATAACCTGTGAACCGCAGTACTACGCTCAGATTGATCAGAAGACCGTCGACTGCTCGACACCGAATCTCTGGTGTGGTGCCCTCCTTCAGAGCTAATGTCGACATCGTCACCTTCTTCATCATCTGAATTTCGTCCACCATTCTGACGCAACAAATGTTTCAACGAATGAATTTTGGCAGGACCACTATGTCTTTTCCTGAACATGATTGGACTATGGCTATACGAAGAAGACCTTCCGCTGCAAGTGCCGTGAACAGAGTTGACCACGTTACCACCAGGAATCAATGGACAGCTGGGCATCGGATTTTGCCGATGGCCAATTGTTGCACTCGGAACGGGGCAACTGCCGCGAGACCGTTCAGCTGCCGGGGTTTGAGAAGAACATTTACTCCTGAGAACATGACTGTCGCGTCGTCTTAATGCATTTTGAACGTTGGGTAGATGATGTGATTTTGCAGTTTTGAGGTAGTACTCTGGTGAAACATCAGGAGGGTGACCAAGAGTATCATGACGATCGTGATTATAACTTCCTGCTTGATGATCGTCTCCTTGAGAAACTACTGAAGGCTGCCCGCATTTTTGTGTGTGGTGTTGCAATGGTCGCAATGGTGTTGTGTGATACTCTATCTCGGGTTTATCATTTGCTTCATGAACAACCTCCGTTGCAACGGAAGATACTCCATCAGCTGAACTCTTGTTGGCAATACTATCACAGGATGATCGTTGCGATGAAGATGTAATATCATCGAAGAACGATTGGCCTGAATCAAAAGAATTCTTCTTGGCCCTTGGAACATGCGGTAATGTTCCTGCATAGGCCGCAACCTGTTGTTTCGTCGAGTTGCCGCTTAATATCTTTGTGGCGGTCTTGTGCGACAAGACTTTTCCAGCAACATGAATGACGAAGGTCGTGTGATGATAAAATTTTTCTGCATGGCGTCTAGGCCCACCTGATATTGATGAAAAATGATCTGAATGATCTCGTCTTTGCGAGAATTTCTTTTCAAACAATTCTGAAACGAACACGAGAAGCATGATAGGAATAATGACCATCAAATGCTGAGACTTTATAAATAGGGGGTGTGATTGCCGCATCTCATGATGCAGGGACCTGTTTATCGAAGAAACCGTATCATCTTTCTAATATCATTTTCCTTGTGTGTCAAATTAATCTTTTTTTCTATACTGCATCAAACGAAATTGGCATCAGCTGAATGTTTTCACTGTCGCATTTACAATCATAATAGACCTATTTACATAAATCTACATAAGAAGGACAAAATCAATCTGCACAATCAAATTCTATCAAATAGACTATGATTTATTTGGGAATCAGAAAAATGAGAAACATATAAATAACCCACCAGGATCTTCAGAATCTCATAGACAAATAAAATTTGATTGAATTTCAAAAAAAACACTTCCGAGAAAACCACATTTATTGATTCCAGAATCTTGAACAGAACAAACACAAACCCAATGAATGAACAAAATGGTCTCCATGGACCTCCCGACGATTCCACAAATTCCATGGTTGCTTTCACAGACTGATTGCCATGATTCTTAAACATACGAATTGGCAACATGATAAATTATGAATAGACTCCATAAATCTTCCAACGACGCGACACATGAATTTAAATAAATTCATCGATTCTACAAAAAAAATTTAAGATCATACAGAAACAGATATGCAACGAAACACACACATGCCACTGGCACAAATTGAATCAATGTGACAATGTATATAATCACACCTCAGAAAAAACATAATTCAATCGATTACGCTGGACTTCGTCATGATCATTTACATTGACCCCAGAACCAACAATATATGACTCACGACCATTCACATTGACATCACTATCACTATTGTCATGAACCAAAATGGGAACCTGCCCACCATCATGACTCGCTTGATTATCCACTGACTGATGATCCACTGATTCCTGAACCGTCCCTTCTTTCAAAAACAAATAACTAGGGGTCGTAATCAACAAATCCAATATGAATGGTTGTTGTTTCACTTCTAAAGCATACCGTATTCTTATTATATCTAAAACAGATGCCACTTCCATATGGAAACCGGAAGAATCTGGATCATAATCTTTCTTGTCCAAATCGGCGGTCGCTTTTGATATTCCATCGAGTTGTCGTAATATCTTCATTGGTAGACACTCCCATCTGTTTTTGTTCATTGCTTTTTTAAGGTTGGTCGAATGGTTTTTGTTTTGATTGATGATCTTTCCTTGATATCATGATGACACGATTTAACGAAGCACCGTTGGGATCATAGTTGGGAACACATCTCAAACGTAAACGATAAACATCAACCTAGAGAACCAACACATCCTGACTTGGAACAGATATCACTCTTTACACTGTGCTGCACCACCCGCCAGACGACACAGATAAAACTAAAGATTGAATATCGCAACAGCTGTACGCAACGGAAAATGTTGCATGCTTTTTGCTTTGATTTTTCCGCAAATGTCTCACTTACAACGTGATATGTGTTTTGCTGCGTCCTGCTGTTGTGAATACTGTATTGCGAGAAATACATTTTACCAACTCGATAAACAATCAAGTATATACCGTTGGAACGGGTCCAGATTTGACTTCGTCTCCAGAAATCCATCTCGAATGCACATCGTCATCATTCGTAAACGCCGCCTAACCAAGGACCGATGCCCTTTTTGCCTGTGTATAGACGTGATCAATTTTGTTTTTATTGAAATTGATGCCCACAGTTATCACAGGACATCATATCATATCAGATTCATCCATTTCACATGACAATCAGAACATCATCATAAAACCCAAATTATACACGGGAATAAATTCCCAACCTGTAATAACGAATAATTTAAACCAACAACCAAAAATACCACCGTGAATTATGTGTCAAGAGATGCACCAACGATGAAAATAAAGTGAAGAATGGTCGCGGAATGTCACGTCCAAGTGCTGGCGTTATATACGTACAAGTCCAAGCACCAGCATATGCCCACTCTTCTTCCGTGGGTACTGTTTTTATAATTGGTGCTGTATCCAAATCAGATTTCAACACTGTGCTGCTGCTGCTGCTGCTGCTGCTGCTGGTGTTGACACTAGACTTTGGTCCATTCAAATTTTTTTTGTCAACATGATTACCAACAACACCGGGCAAAAAATTGGAATTGTAACAACTCACACTACGCCATGATAACTGCAACATCATCTCTTGTGAAATTTTGTTCAACAAATCTGGGGTTATGATATTGGGAATTCTTATGGTATCCAAATGGCCAAGTCCCATTAAGATTTTTTGACACATATGCAAACGTTGTTCAACTGAATAAGTGGTGATCAAGTCGGCTTTGCGAGTTGCAATACTAGAAGTGGAATTATTAATGTCTCCATCTGTGCCCTTACTACTACTACTACCACTAGTACCACTGTCACTGCTGATTACATTATTGCCAGAACTCATATTTAATAAACTACACCCATACACTTCTCTTACATCATGAAAAATTTTTCTGATCAATTCTTCATCTCGATATCTCAACTTTGCACATGCCCATAACAAATCTATTTTACCAACAAAACTTATATCATCATATTTAGAATTTTTTTCATATTCAATGTGATGATCATCCACTGAATACTTTAAAGTATGCTTCAAATCTGGACCTACATAATCATTGTCATACACTGGCTTCTTCATTATTTCCTCTACTAAAATTTGGAAGAAATCATCATCTTCAAGATACCGTTGTGCAAAACTATTTGCAACTACTACCAATTGATCCCCATTAAATTTCTCAACTTGTTCTTGTACTTGTTTTCCAAGTATAAACATCCAGAATTCATCTACTGGCAAAACAGGTGCACCCCCTAATGCTCGTATAAATCGAGTACACCAATCTGTTCCTAACAAATTTACATGATCACATATAAAATCACTATATAATGAAATGATCTGATTTCCAATTGGAATCTGATTATCGAAGTAGTGTGAGTCGTCGTGTATTGTATTTTGTTTGGTGGGTGTAGTTTTGGTATAACTTTTACGATTTTTTCCGTAACTATTCATCGTGGAACTTTGTGTAGTAATTGTTGGTGCACGAGCGATTGATTCAAGAATGAGAAGCGAATATCCTATTTTTTCATTCAATAGAATCGTTCTGTAGTCCAAAACATCACTTTTTTTGTTAATATCACTGGTGAAATTTTCAATAGAATTTTCAGCAATGGTGGTAGCAAGATCTAGATCTGAAGAATTTATATCATCATTGGCTACAACGGGTACAACATTCGCTAAATCATGTTCGACAAACTCATGCATCAACATTTGTAACTTCCCTATACACAATGGTAATGCTCTTGCTGCAGGTACAAGACGTAAGAATGCATAAATTTCTGCATCGGAATGCAATAATTCTTCTTCTGGTGTTGAACTGCTCTTAGTTGGGATCTTTTTTTCTACGCCATAAGAAACCTGTGAAGAATCCGGCTCCTGTGATTCCGCTTCAGGTACTGGTCTTTCGTAGATCGGTCGACCTGTGTATTTAATGTAACTATATTACAGTCAATTTTCAGTTGGAATACAATGAATAATGACATGTTTGACAATTAATTTGTCAGACAGAGAGTAATAAAAAATCACCTCGATCCTCGCAGACATTGGTTATTAATTCAATCTGACCCATTTAAACCATCCAAAAACGAATAATCTGTGTACTAAAAATTACAACCAAAAATGTATCGAATCAAGAAGTTGGCGGTTCATAAAATTTTTCAATTCTAATACCCAACGACTTGATCACATTTTCAGTTTCCATCTCTGCAGTCTTTTGTAAAGATAAGTTTTTGCTACAATTTGCCAGGTTGGCGGTTTTTTCCGCGGCAGCTTCGTGTTGTTCTTTTAAAACTTTCCGTCTCATTTGTTCTCTGCATACATCGGTTAGCAAATTACTTACAATAATATCGTTGGATAAACTTTCGACAATGACATTAGAAAAATCGACGCTTGTTTTCATTGAGAGAGAATTGTTGATATAATAATTCCCTTGATGCAGTACTAGTTCTGGTACTGTTGCTGATGAATGTTTGATATTAATCTTCCCAGTTTCCACAGAAGCACTGCCCACTTTGTTAAGAATTTCTGGTGCCGCAATTCTGACCAAACCGTACCGCAATTTGACCATATCCAATAAAAGTTTTGCTGTTTCTACTTTTTGTTCGAACCCAATATTCTTCGACGCAATCGCACTCAACATATGAGTGAATTCTGGTGCTGAAAGATTTCGGAGTCCACATATAATAATAGAAGATGATGTCATGGGAACTTCACAGGTGGTACTTTCGGTACTGCTGCTGCTACTGCTGCTGCTACTGCTGCTGCTGCTGCTGCTGGTATTCTTGATGCTCAATTTACCATTATGCAAACCACTCTCCGAAATATTTTTAATACCATCGTGCAAACTAAAAACTTGTCGAAATGCGTCATTCCGTTTCCCTACAGGGACATTTCTTACAAACGCAATGAGACTTCTAACAGCGTTGCCATGCATGCTTCGCCCCATATTGATATCCTCGCACAGACTTGCTTTGTTCAACTCTTCGAAATTGTTGTAAAGAATGTTATAAAATGCCGATTTTTCAGTACTTCCTGATGGAGTTGCAGTAGTACTACTACTAGCGTGTGCATCAATATCTTTGTCAAATAATACATCAAATAACGTCTCATTTTTCACCGAACTTGTCATGCAACTTTGTGTGACATTGCTAGTAGTAGAACTTGAAGTTGTTATGATATCATTCGCAAAATTGTCATTGGAGAAGTTACTCGCAATAGTAATTCGAGTAGCCGCGGTATGTTCTTGTAATTTAGTGATGTCAATCGGATCTGACTTCAATCTTACACCACCATTGTTGGAACTGACCTTGCGAAAAAGTCCAAAACTCATATCATCACTGGCGGGTTGTTGCGGTGTTTGTAAATCATTTACGATTGTCTGGCAGGTTGCGCTGGAACTTGAGATGCGCCCAAAACTGGGTGTGGATTGCTCCGCTTTTTTACTGGTAATTGTTATTCCGTCGCTCCCAACCGAATTTTCTGCTGATGGTGGTGGCGCGTCCTCTGTCGATTCTTTTACGGTCGGACTTACTGGTGGCTGAGCTGTCGGAGCTGTCGAACTTTTGTTTAATTTTGCGACCGGAGCTACTGGCTGAGCTGCAGGCGGATCCGCATAGAAACTGTCCATCTTGCTCGGTGAAGCTCTGTTATAAAACTGGTCCAAAAGCGACGGTTTCGCATGATTATTTATTGCTGCTGGCCACACCGGTTTTTTTTTCTTCTTCTTTTTTGATTTCGGTTCATTTTGACGTTGTTGTTGTTTACCCACAGTGGCACCGCTGAGATCAAACAAATTACTGCAAATATAATGATTGTCTGCTGCTGGTGCTTTTGGTATTTCAGTAGCAACAGCTTTTGCCACTGCTGCTGCCGCGGATTGTACATGCCTGGCTTGCTGTCCAATAATTATATGTCGATGATATTGCTGACCTCCCGATTTCAATATCGACTGGAGTTGCCCTTGATTTACATACCGCATTTTTCAATGTTCTTGCATTCAATAAACTTCAACGAAGCAAATTTGACGACATCTACATTACTTACAATCAAAAACTGCCCAAAAAATAACAAATCATGCTTCCTGGATGAAATGATCGATTCGATACCGACGGGAAGGAGACACTTTAAATAGATTCAGATTTGATATTGTTTTGGATTTTTTGTGGAACAACGAGAGACGACGATGACTTTTTTTGTCCAACGGAACGACGACCATGATTCAATTGCAACGACACCGACGAGAAATCAAATTTTTGACAAATTGTTTAACTATTGAACATACAGACGGAACAGGATCCAGGAATTCAAATTTCATTCAAAACTTTTGTCATGAACAGAACAATATCCAATATATAACTCACTACCACGCAACACGTCATCCGTTGCCGTAGAAGTTCATCCAATCTAGATAAGAGCCGAAAAAAGAAAAAACTAAAAATAGAAAATGCAAAACTCCTTTCAGAAAATTAAATATGGAACCGCAAACTACGCCACACATTATGAGAAACTTAACTACATGCTTCACCAAGAACGACCTCAGAAACACACAATCATCATCAGAACAACATCGAGGTTCACACAGAACAATCCTGACTCTTGATCCGAACCAGAACAGAAGACCACATTCAAGGATTAAAAACTGATTTGAATTTTTACTGAAGAAAAGTGATTGTGCTTTCACTCACTAGAAAATTTTTGCTCGCCAATATTTTCATTTCGCTCGATAGACTTTTCGGTTTCTGCTTGCTGTTGTAGGTTTTTTTATGAATATCAATTTTGAAATGGCCTGTTTGGAGATACGTTGTGATTTTTTTTACCTCCTGTTACACTATAGTTGCACATCGTCGATATTATGATCATAACTAGGATCTATTTATTTGTAATCAATTGAATTCTGACGTGTCGTAATTGACAGTTGGGTAAGACGCTGTGCCCACCCGTCGGTGACTTCATAGAATAACGATAGATGACGTGTCGTACTTATTTCTGACTTCCAACATCTAAACATACCAGAAAAATGAATTCTTACCCCTAAGAAATCGAATACCATAAAAATGAATTCTTAACCCTAAGAAATCGATTTCGACACTAATAATCAATTTTTACTGCTTGTCGAAACTTACAATTTTGTTTGCATACCAGAATCATGGCTCTAAATAGGTTTGGAATTTAATTGTTTGTTTCGCCTCGGAGAACTGGAAAATTCATTGAGTTGGGTCGTCACAAGAATCGTACATATTCCACGTCCATACCCTGCGTCAAATAATCTTACGGTCGCGTACAGACTCTATTGTGCTGTCGTAATGTATAATACAAATTGCTTAAATCCATCTAACAAAACGACGGAAAAGAATGTTATGGGGGCACTAACCTACAATATTCTAACTGAATTCGTTGAGTCACTCAATGATATCGCTCCGGCGAGTACGGTTGTTCACTGCGGTGATTGTTTGTAGGGGATTTGCATAACTGATCATGTTGTTTTCCGTTGAAATTCGGGGGGATGTTGTTGTCGCTGTTGCATCAGTACATACTTTTTTAAGAAGAATACTGGATTAATGACACCCGTGAATGACGCTGCATACATGAGATACTATACAACAACAACAATCTTGTATATCCTCCTCGCTAGTTTTCCAAAACCACATGCAAGATTCCACACTGCATACATGAGATGTGTTAAATAACTCTCAAACGTCAACATGCAGTCCGTCCTGGAGCACTACTAATGACGTATGTGATACTTCCATGAGTAGTATTTGTCTTCCAAATGATATCATTGTAGCATTGTAGTTCCTAGGAAGACAAATACTGTATCTAGATCTTAACCCATGTATATAAGGCCTCTAATAAATATGAAGGAGAATTACTATACACATGACACAGAAGACAAAACAACCCCCAAACACATCATTAGTATCCCACGGTGCACTGCGCCACGCTTGCCATGCTTGTGTCCCACAAGCTCCGGTCCGCCATTCATCAACAACATGATCACATGCTACATCCATAGATACACAACCTATAAGACAGTATAACGCTATAGCATAATACCGGAAGTCTTCAGGCTGGGGAGCACCAATTTGATACTTCATACGGGATCAGCATGGCAACAGCTAATATGGTATAGCAATTGGTGCTCCCCAGCAATTGATGATCACAATAGCAATCTAAAGTATCTTCATACGGGATAGCATGAATAGTTCGCGCCCCCGTATCTTCTCGTCTTTGTGCTTGTTGGTCTAACGCTGTTCTTCTTTCTCCAGCATAACTAGGCTGCGTGTACTGCAGCCACGGCGGCATTTCATCCAACATGTCCGTCGTGGAAGTCCAATCCATCGCTTGTTCTAACTTCATTTTTAGATCTCCTATAGTGGTTAATAATGGTAGGTCAATTTGATTGAAACAACTGTGTGTTTGTGGAAGCTTGTCGTTTGGTACCCAGTTAACCGTCATGGTGGTCGGTGGAGCTGTAGAACCGGTTACAAAACCGAAGAATTGTTTTTTTCGTGCAGTGGTCCAATATCGTTCGTCCCGCAAATGATTAACAAACTCAGTCAACTTGTCTGGCGAGATCCCGTCTTGTTTACTAGTTTTTTCAATGAAGTCACGCCAAGCGTCATCTGCTGTCCGTGGATCTCCGTTCATCAATGCATACAGAATATTGACGGAGAACAACTTTCGATACGGAAGGTCTACTTCCGTGGTCCTAACAAACCATTCAGGAATCGCGATGCGCATTCCCCTTTGGAACCCGCTGCGCACATGATTCATTTCGCTGCATATGTCAATATGAAAAGTTTTGTGAATCATAGCATCAACCAATAATTCACGACGTGCTTTCGAATCCGCCGAGAATCCACGAATGAGTTCGGCAACTTGTTCAGGTTCGTCGCGGGCGCTTGTAAATTTGCTTGCCCAAGTTTCCCAATCTTCCTTGTTGATCGAGTACTGCTGCAAAAAGTCGTTTGTAACACCAGCCCATCTTTGCCCTGGTGCCCCAAAAAGGGATTCAACGACTCCGTATTGAGTCAGCCAATAAGCTATTGCACATTCGAACTTCTTATAGTCTTTCTGTATCGCATCTGTCGTTTTAAATTCACAAACATAATCATCCGCCAATAGAAACCTGTTAAGGCAATCCTCCTGTGCCAAGACATCCATTGATCCTTTGATTTGATAGAAGTCTTTGATGTATTGTGCGCGTTTCTCTTCGGTGACCTTCTGCCCACATAATTCAGTGCTCGTGTACATGAAGATGTGCCCATATGATGGGTCCAGCAATTTCGCAAAGAATGCTTTCGGAAGCGGTTTCGCTCGCTGGAATATGCATTGATATTGCTTCTTGTCGTTTTCGTACAATCCGTATGTGGTCAATGTCCATCCTAGGACCCACCCATAAAATTCATACATTTTTTCTCCCAAGAACGTGCTCTCATATGACCCGTCTACTAGGTTATTGACTTGACTCATGAGTGCTGGATTCTCCCATGGGTGCTCGCCGGTTGTGTCACTGACAATTCGTCGTCCATCGTCACTCACTGACCTCCGCAAGGCGGCTTTGAAATCCGCTGGCTGTTCTGGGTCTTTGTTAGGGAACCATACATACTTAAGTCCATGCTTTTCTTCCGGCTCTTGCATTATTTTCCAGTCATCATACCACTTCCTTGTGTTTATCAAGTCAAACAGACTGCGTTTCGGACCGCCTGCATCCACACCGTTGGTTCCTCGTAAGCTGACTGCGTACCTGGTGATTCCTCTGTTGAATTGCCAAGTGTTGTGGATGAAGCGCGTTAACATATCTTCCAATGGCATTTCTGGATCGATGTCCTGCAAACTCGTCATATCGTTTGACAACGAGTCGTTATAAATTGTATCAGGTAAGTACTTTTGTATTTCTGTGCGAAATCTCTTCAACGGCGTGTCACCATCCGCAATGACTTCGGCAAATTCGGACGTGTCAAAAACACTCATGCGACCGTTAACGACTGTTGCAATAAAAGAGATGATGGTGCACCATGATATGATTTTTGCAAATGATCTGTTATGAATGATCATACTGAATGCGGTCATTATACTAATGATCTTGTTACACTTGATCTCACAAAAATATTTATTTATCTAGGTAAACCTAGTAATGCCTACTTGACGAGTTCGTCACAATTGAGAATTATAAGAGTTTTATGAGTTGGTTTTTCAAACTATCTTTATCAAATCACTGTCAATCTAGATAATGCTACTATGGGCCACTATCGATAAATAATTTTCAAAAAAATTACTGCATGTCGTTTGGTTCACAATAGAATGAATCACAGGCGCAAAACAAAGAAATTGGAACGGAACTAAGAGATTTTTTGTGATATAATTTCGAATTTTAGAATGAACAACTTTTCTGAGATCATGATCTGACTTTGATACAAGAACGAAACAAGAACATCAAAAACTGAACATACTGCTGTTGTTGCGAAACTTTGCTTTCTCATAACAGGAGACGCATTCCATAACACGGTCAAATGTAGTATTGAAGATAAATTTCTCATCATCATCATCATCATCGTCATCATCATCATCATCATCGTCAAAGTTGAGTTGGGTCGTCACAAGAATCATACAAGCTCCACATCCATACCCTGCACCAAACAGTCTTACGGTCGCGTATAGACTCTATTGTGCTGTCGGGATGCATAATACAACTTGTTTAAATCCATTGTAAATTTCTGTCGACAAACTCTGGGCAAGAATTTGCAACTTTTGCAACTTGATCTTCTGGAATGGGCTGAAAACAGATACAACACTCATGATATTCCAACACGATTGTCGTTGTCGTATTACTATTACTGTTCCTCTCCTCCTATGCGCGAGGAAATTCGCTTTTGCCAATTTGAAAAACCCACCAACATGCGCGTTTCTTGCCTCCCTGGAGTTTTAAACAAAGATCTGCGCAGTAAAATTTAATAGCATCACACCAGGAACGCCCTTGACATTTTGACTGAAAATGCGCGACGAAATTCGCTTTTGCCATTTTGGATAAACAAGATCCCCAGCAATGAGACACATGCCATTTTGGATAAACTCAACATGCACACACCCTGCCTCCCTGGAATAGACTGAGAATCTGGGACATTGTCGTTCAGATCCTCCCAGACACGTGTGTTGACATGAGAACACATACATCGCAAATTCCATTAGAAAACGCGACATGCAAACGAATTTCAATTTCGTCGGACTATAAATGCGCGAATTTCAAATTCGTGTTCGGGACTCGAGGTTTCAGAAATGCGCGAAAAAAATCATAATGCTTTGTGCAAAATTGACGAACCCCCCAATCGCTCAAACAGGGAAACAGGAAACAGGAAAAAGATCCCCCTTGCTGGGATGACACGCATTCAGGACCACTGCCTAGGTGTATCAACGTGTTGCTGATGCCACCCCATTTCCGACTGCTGATCGAGAAATGACGGAGAGACGGACAGAATAGGCACACGGACATTGGCACGCAACAGCGCCGTACCCGTATAAGTGCAAATCCCGTACCGCCGCAGATGGATTTACCCGGCAAAGACGACACCCATTAGGCGGAGCTGCTGACTCAGGCCATAATGGAGGACTGCTGATCCGTGTCGCGCGATAGCTCTGCTTTACGCTTGGCAAGGAGCACGCATCCCATGGTGCCAGAGCGGAAAACACATACAAACGAACTCTGCTCGTTCCAACGCCAGTGGGCTATTTTCGCCCTTTGAATTCTAATGCCACTTGCGACGAAATCTGTTTTTGTCACTTTCTGTAATGTCATTTGAAATCATGTTGCATGTCTCGGTTGTACAGGTTTGAATCTCGAATTGCCCCAGTTATGACTGGAGTTTTAAAAATCACTTTTTGGAACCACCACCAACACAAATTTGCTCTGCTGCCATTCTAATATTTGGTGACGCGATGTCAACGGATCCAAGAATGGGCGGACCTGATGTATTTCGTTGCGTCTGCTTTTGCCAAAATTAAATGTCGATGCTATTGACAACACACCAATAATGGAAAAAATTCTGATGGAACTTTATGACAATGTGCGAAAAAAATTCCCAACCACTTGGACGAAATTGCGACTGCACTGCAGTTTGATGTGATCACTGGGAACAAACGGACAAATATTGATTTATCTTCATATAAATGTCAACAACAGACTGCTGGAATTTTTTTGGGCTAAAAACGACTCTCATCATCTGATATGGAAAATGTCAATTGATGAATAATTGTCATGAAGAAATGTGTGTCAGAAAATATGGAACCACAAACTACATCACAAACTACGGAACGGACCAGGCGCACAAACTACGGAACGGACCACCCATAGTATACGAATCACACTCTAATAAAAAACCGCGCGACAAAATTCGCTTTTTGCATTTTGAACAGTCCACCAACACACGGCAAATATACTTCCCTGCAGCTTTAAACAATCCCAAACTACACGCGAATGGTTTCTAAAACCAAATTTCCACTGCAGACGCATTCAGGAACTCCACCACCTAGGTATACCGCGTTGCTGATGCCACCCCATTTCTGATCGAGAAACTCCACCACCTAGGTATACCGTGTTGCTGGTGCCACCCCATCAGCAATACGGTATACCTAGGTGGTGGAGTTTCTCGATCAGAAATGGGGTGGCATCAACAACGCGGTATACCTAGGTGGTGGAGTTCCTGAATGCGTCTGCAGTGGAAATTTGGTTTTACGCATTCAATGGAAATTTGGTTTTAGTTTCTCGATCAGAATCACTCTAATAAAAAACCGCGCGACAAAATTCCCTTTTTGCATTTTGAACAGCCCACCAACACGCCGCGAACATACTTCCCTGGAGTTTTAAACAATCCCCAACTGCACGCGCAAAAAATTTCCCTGGAGTTTTAAAACCCACTGATAAACGGCAATTCCATTGCCAACTACAGGAAACAGGAAAAGATGCCCCTTGATGGCATGACACGCATTCAGATCCCACCACCCTGGGCGTATATTGCCAACTACAGGAAACAGGAAAAGATGCCCATTGATGGCATGACACGCATTCAGATCCCACCACCCTGGGCGTATATGTTGACGTGGTGCCAACGACACCCCATTCCCGTCTGTGTGGACGTAGAATGAACGGGAGAAACAGACGGAAAACCGTACGCGGTAATAATCACACCACTGCACCGCGAAAATACAGCGTTGATGAGGTTCGCCCAATACGATTTCCATGCCGTTGCGCTGGGCCTCTGGCGAGGACGACACCCGCTGGTTGGATTCCGCGAAAGAATCATCCCCAACGGAGTCCCGCAACACTAAGACAACAACACTATGTCTTAAAACCCACTGATAAACGGCAATTCCATTGCGAACTTGGTGTTGCAAACTTGCAACAATGACTCGTGTTGCAAACTTGCAACACAACACAATTCCATTGCGAACTGCAACACTATATCTTAAAACCCATTGATAAACGGCAACTCCATTGCCAACTTGCAACACTATGTCTTAAAACCCACTGATAAACGGCAATTCCATTGCGAACTTGGTGTTGCAAACTTGCAACAATGACTCGTGTTGCAATTCCTGTGTTGTGTTGCAAATTTGCAACACGAGTCGGTGTGTTGCAAACTTGCAACACGAATTGTGTTGAGAGTGTATAAACGACAATTCCATTACGAATTTGGTGACTCGAATACAAACTTGCAACAAATTTGGCGTTGCAAACTTGCAACAAATTGCGAGTGTATAAACGGCAATTCATTGTTGCAAGTTTGTATTCGAGTCACAACACAATTCGTGTTGTGAGTAAGTTTGTATTCGAGTCACAACACAATTCGTGTTGTGAGTAAGTTTGTATTCGAGTCACAACACAATTCGTGTTGTGATGTGTTGTGACTCGAATACACTCTAATAAAAAACCGCGCGACAAAATTCCCTTTTTGCATTTTGAACCGTCCACCAACACGCCGCAAACATACTTCCCTGGAGTTTTAAACAATCCAACTACACACGACAAAAATTTCCCCTGGTTTCCCCTGCAATCAGACAGAAGGAAAAAACAGGAAAAGATGCCCCTTGATGGCATGACACGCATTCAGATCCCACCGCCCTGGGCGTATATGTTGACGTGTTGCCAACGACACCCCATTTCCGTCTGTGTGGACGAAGAATGAACGGGAGAAACAGACGGAAAAACGTACGCGGTAATAGTCACGCTACTGCACCGCGAAAGTACAGCGTTGATGAGGTTCCCCTAATACGATTTCCGTGCCGTTGCGCTGGGCCTTACCTGGCGAAGACGACACCCGCTGGTTGGATTCCGCGAAAGAATCACCCCCACCGGAGTTCCGCTAGAGAACTGTGTCGCGCGATAGCCTCGCTTTACGCTGTCAAGGAAGACACGATGGCTCACGCAAGATGAACCACGGCCTCTGTGCGAAAAATAATCGTGATGCTTTTCTGCAATCACTGAATCTTCTAATTTTGTATTTTATCCGCTAACAGATCTATTTTGCCGAATAGCACCAAGACTAAAATAGATCAAGCCTTTGTCCACTGTCAATTTCCGCGTGAGAAATAGACGGACCTGGTGTGCTCGATTCTCAATCGAACAGGACCAGAGCCGCAAACGACGTTCACCGTGGTTGAGAAATTCCTATCCAGCTGTGACTAGGTCACTGCATCAAGGTCAATTCCCTTGAGCACCGGATTAGAAGATCAACAACCCACAGGAAGGAAGTTCGCATTTGATGCCAAACTCGATTCCCAACCGCCTGGATCGGAGAACCAAGGAAGGCAAAGGTAGAACCAATCTCGATGTATCTTCATCTGTAACTGTGAGACACTGCCATTTTCGATCCGGACACATGCCTCATCCCATCAAAGATCGGTTCGCACCTGGCCAATGTGATAGATTGCTTGGTGATCGGGCCAGACCAAGAAACTTGTTCGCGAAGAACAATGCAAAAATCGTCGTTCCTGAGCGGTCGAAACTCGTCAAACACTACGGGGTCGGCGACCCGGTGATTCGACAAGAAACAGTTGTCGAGAAGGACGAAAATCGCGCCCGCCTACTCAGTTCGCTAGAAACTACAGCAGGTGTTCTTCTTACGATGAATCTAAATGCACAGACCCACCGATTGATCTCGCAAAAGTTCTCTTCAGTCTTTGCTTTCCCAAAAAAATTCGATTCTTTTGCGAGATGCATAGCGCCATCCAGCGAACAACCAACTCGATCCGGCCTGATCGCCCCGGCCAACCCTGTCGATTCAGGGTCCCCACCGATACAAATGTGCCAGCTTACCAGTGTGGCACCGGTGGAGGGGGCCAATCAGACAGAAGACGCCCCTTGATGGCATGACACGCATTCAGATCCCACCACCCTGGGTGCATATGTTGACGTGGTGCCAACGACACCCCATTCCCGTCTGTGTGGACGCAGAATGAACGGGAGAAACAGACGGAAAGACACACGCGGTAATAGTCACGCTACTGCACAGTCTGTGCGACTAGTACAGCGTTGATGAGGTTCCCCAAATACGATTTCCGTGCCGTTGCGTAGGGCCTTACCTGGCGAAGACGACACCCGCTGAGTGGATTCCGCGAAAGAATCACGCCCAGCGGAGTTCCGCTAGAGAACTGTGTCGCGCGATAGCCTCGCTTTACGCTGTCAAGGAAGGTAACGTGGTTCACGCTGGATGAGCCACGACCTCTATGCGAACAATCGAAACTGTATCCACTGCTTGTGAACTTGCTGCATCATTCCCAACGACATGTGTGCCTTTTTGAACTTTGCTTGTATCACTATGGACGTAACAATGCTGTTGGCAGACTGAGTCAGAAATATCTTGCTGTACTGAAACCCCGTCTCGAATTAATATGTATCCCCCGTGACAAATTGAATTAGACTACCTTGAACTCTTTCCTCCCACTCTTAGAAACTAGCCGAACTTAGACGACACTAACTTATCGGTTTTGTAAAGCCAATTGCTGACGTTGCTCCAAAACTTTTACACACCATGGACGAGGATAAATGGCTTAGTCTTTATAGCTTCCAACGAACCGACAACAATGCGCCAGAAAATTTTTTTTTGCCAAATTACCGACTGACTAAAATGTCTCAAACTCCACGATGGAATATCTCAAAATGATGGAATTTGCATTGAACATGAACACTTGTGTCCACCTAACGTTTATCATCTCGCACATCAAATCGGCGCTCTCATCGGGCCACACACTTAGCATGAGTTGGGATATAATGAAGATACGAGATTGCCTGAAGGGTTTTTTTTTGTTCAAATTGTTCGATCAAGAAATGTGCGCTCATAAGAATTTAATTCAGTTTTTGTCACTTTCAAGATCTCAGATCAAATAATCACTGGCGATGGCCATACTGATATCCCCCACTTTTTTTGTAAAAAGAGTCTGTTTAAAACGTTCTTCACTTCTGAACAATAAATCACCAACCTATTTTTTCTAAATTAGAACACTTACGAATCTTTTTTTTTGCGGGCTACTGCTAATAGCGAATTTAAGGTTTTTTGGGTGTTGTTCTGGTTGTTACTGTTGGAGTAGTTGCTAGTGTCACTGCTGCTGTTTGGTCATTGGTGAGGAAGTTGTGTGTGTTGTTTGGTTTGTTGAAAAATTTACTTACGAATCTATAATCTAATCAGTTTTTGCCCCCCTCAGCTTTGTTGTCTTTATTGTTCCGATTGTTGAGATTATAATTGTTGTAGAACCAGAAACCATAAAATAATAATGGCAAAATCCCAATGCACTATGAGACAAAAAAAATTTATGCATTCAAAAAATTTTCCAAGAAGAAACTAAAACTCAATTGAAAAAGTGAAAATTGATTTTGCACCTTGCCGTGACGGCCTACTTATCATTAATCTAACATCAAAACCCGACATGTTACTATTTTGATTATATAGTTCACCCCAAAACCACAATAGAATCAAAATAATCACCCTATCCAATCCAATGACCCCCTTTCATAACTTGTTTGAATTCACCTCCTGACAAAATCTCCCCGCTGTCTGAATACACATCTTCTCTCCTACCAAAACATTCCCCATCGAAATAATACCATTTGTCCTTTAAACGGCACGCTTCTTCAACTTCCTCGATCTCTACCGTACCAGAAGAACCTACAAATTCTCCATCTTCACTCCAGCCAACACGAAATGAGGCACGCCCCCATGAATATGGTGAGTGCGTAGTTTTTCCAAAAATTTCTATGATGAATGAAAGACGCACGAAACGTCTGGAATGATTATACGGACCTATATCATAACGGAACATGATGGTGCGCACACTACTGAATTTTGCTTCTCTGATTAAAACCTCCCTCATTGTCATTTTTTCCGTGTAATAGTTTTCCTTTATTACTAACCGCCGCTTTGGAAGTTCTTGTCTCGGGAACATCGTGCGTAAAGTTCGTGCAATAACTCCCTGTGAATCTTCTTGTGAATCTCCCCTTTTTGTGTTTTCCCACTGTCGTAAATGGCAACTTTCCGGTGGAAAATTCGAAGTCAACAATTCCTCTCCTAACAACAAGCCTAAATCCCGCACAATGATCTTCGTGTCATTGTGTGTGCTAGCATCATTATTATTAAAATTTGAAAAATTTATCAATACTCGCCAATTGTCAATAATCCCGGTACGACGATCAACTCCTGTGACTAGATGTGCGTACATTTGAGTTCGAGTACCAGGATTGAAAGCTGTTGTACCTTTCGGGTTGCCTATGTAACAATCAGGTGTTAAATAAGCCAAATCTTGTGAAATCTTTTTTAAATCACATAGGGCACGAACGAACGGACATTTGACTATATATATAGGCACTTGGCAACAGATATCGTCATCTGAATAATCGAATTTGTCGCAATAAAAACTCCGTAGTATCGAATTTGGCGTAATAAAAAGTTTTGACAACTCTTTTAGTTCTTCAGATTTATCTTTCGTCAGCGCAGACACCTCACTGTTGTCATCAATGATCCCTGCTTCTGCTAATGTTATGCACGGGCGTTCATCGATGTGCTTGTCACCCAGAAATAAATGATATGGTTCCTGATATGGTTCCGGACTTGTCTTCAATTTCTCCATCAATACACTAACAGGATCGGTTTTTCTCAACTGAAATACCCCTTTTACATTGCCACTCATGAGATAAACCGTAACCATTATTTGACCATCGTGATCATCACTGACTGATGGTGCTTCATCTGATGGTTTGTCGTCAACACCACTGATACATCCAGCTTCCATCTCCACACGCTGTCTTTTTTTTACTTCCTCTTCTGGAACACCTAAATATAAAATTTGGCATACAATTAGACATGAAAAATGCGAAAACGAAAAACTAGACTTTTTTTGCTCGATATAATATTTTATTTCCGTTTATCTAGCTTGATCTCTTCAATAAAAAATCAACATTCCGTATCGTCAAATAATACACCACGAAATGAACAACGAACAAGGAATGGCACCATATCGGGCCAATATTCTGCTCTGTTCAACTTCTGCAGAGAAACGCAAGTTGATTCAACCTGAAAAACCACAAAATATCTGACTCAATAGAGTGATTCATGGACCCTAATTCGAGAGACTCAAGAATCAGATTGCAAAATCGATCAATTCACTTTAATCCTTTGTGAATTTAAAAACTGACTCACTGGCACACGTTAAACTTATTTATTGAACCGCAACAAAAAAAAAATCATGAATGCACACTGGTCACTGCATCGCAACAAATATTCAACAAGAATCAATACTTTCAAAATGGACTCGAAAAAATTCATCGACTTTCGCAATCTGGCAGCGCGGCTGTGTCAACGTCGCCAAAACATCGTCATCGTCACTGGTATCCAAAGAGTCACCGATCTTCACTCGTATCCAATCGTCATCTTCACTGGTATCCAAGTTGTTATCCGATTTTGCTAGCTCCGTCCTCACCCACACTCCTTGGAGTACATGAACATCCGGATTTGTCATCTTTTCTTTCAACAAGGCAATACGAACATCATCTGTGGCTGAACTGCTAGAATTGAATGCGGGTGAGAATTTCGACATGACTCGCCGCCACACTACCCTGCGCTCTCCTAGCGTCCACAATATTTCATTCCCATCCGGTTTGACATCTGTCAATTGAGCAACCCATTCATTCATTTCGAGCGCGTTTTCTTTCCAAGATATAGGATCACCTGAAGAATTGGGAAAAAAAGGACATCGATTCATACCCTTATCATATTCTACACGACATCACGGACCACCGAAACATGATCATCTACCCCAGGGACCACTGCATGCGTGGATCATAAAAAATTCACACAAACGAAAGAATACACTCAGCTACTGACGAAACGGTAGATGTTTCAAGATTTTCCCAAAAACTTATCACATGGGAACCTCAAAAAACTTTCCAGGAGAGGAAACTCGTATCAAGAATGACTGCAACGCTGCCTATTTCCAACGCGCAAATCATCTCAAGACTCCTACCCATTTCGAGACCGAAACTGATTTTAATATCGCAACTTGCTAGTATTACTTGCTTCGGACAGGGAACCCCTAACCACCCAGGCGAAACCCGCAAATCCTTAAGGGAATTTTGATCAATGTCGCCACAGATATAGCAGGAGGATCCAACTGGACCAGACTAAGACCAGAACAATAATCCTGGCAATACTAAACCTTAAATGATCCTCTGAAATCAAAAATTCAAATGCGAAAGCGAGCAACGAAAAGCGATTTCGTTTTTCGCTTCCACCTATAGATTTTACCGTCTGGAGATTCCTCTTTACGTCGCTTTCGTGTCCGGAGTCCTTCAGTCACTCGTTCAAGAACCGGAACAACCCGACCACTTACATTCTCACAACATAGATAGAGCCCGAATACCATAATCGCTATGGCACCAGCTGACATTTTCTTTTGAATTGATTTAAACATTTTGTATTGAATCAGTATGCAATGCAACCTATTATAGACGATTATTATGTAAATATTGCCAAAACTAACAGAGATAGTCTTAGAGATTTTGGTTTTTATAGATATCGTGCTACCACTACGATGTGATTATAAAATTTAATGCTGCAATCGAAATCTTACGAAACAAATTATAATCTCGATTCTCTGCGGTTTTGTTGGAAGAAAAACCAGATATGAATCAAACCGGTCCCGGATTAAAAACAAATGAGAAACAAAAATTGAAATGAGATAATTTGCGTTTTGAAAAATTGTTGTCACCAATTTTTATAATATTCGAGAAATATTGGAATTGAAACAATGGAAATTCCATTGAAAAGACCCTGGACCGTTCCAACAACACGACATCTGAAACGGAATATCATTGATATTCAGAACTTGACTGAAATGTTTCAAACTCCACAATGGAATATTGTACTGCACTGAACATGATGAACCATTCTTGTATCCATCCAACGTAATATCATCTCGCACATAAAATGATCGGCGGCGCTCTCATCGATTCGGGCCACACACTTATCAGATTCATCATGTCGAAAATCAATTATAAAGATGTAAAAACCTTTGGCTTGATACAATGCGTCAATAAATACGTCACTGCAATGCAAAGATAAATCTTTTGGGTCGTTTTTCAATGTTTTCTTTGGACAACCTGTTGACAGTTGACACCACCAACCAAACATCCAACTAACACAATAATTGCTTCTTCTGGGGAATGCACTTCAAATGGGATCATCACAGGACTCCAATACCAAAACTAACATAAAACAGAAACTTGGGATCACTGTTGCAAGGAGGAAACCTCCACAGAAATCATATAAATTTTAGAGACGTTAGTATAATAAAATGATGCTGACAATATCATTAGACACTACAATTATACCACATCG
>Ga0099797_100283_pt1 | contig 33658 bp, 41 predicted proteins | sample Uncmet_Sort48C_1_FD_89871 | JGI IMG/M metagenome (GOLD analysis project Ga0099797, IMG submission 89871) | Marine eukaryotic communities from CALCOFI LINE 67, Pacific Ocean - C012_Sort48C_1 | ecosystem: Environmental > Aquatic > Marine > Oceanic | place: Pacific Ocean: Monterey Bay | collected... | reverse complement strand
GAACAGCTATTGCTGCAACAATGGCTGTTGCTGCGGAAACAATGCTGGCTGCAACTGCGAAAGAACTCCTTTTTTTGCGTCGGCGGCCTCGCGTTCCGACAAGCCCACAATGGAGTCGTGTACTGGATGTGACAGTTCCGGCAACAGCAACACCCGCTGCAGCTGCGCTGAAAGGAGGACGGGGGCCGGGTATTGTGGCAGCCACTGCACGCACAATCCCGATTGTTGCGGGGCTAACGCATTTTGCGACAAGGATCTGCGCGTTAATCCCGACGGAACCAGCTTCAATTGTTGCGGAAATAACCAGGATAAGCGGTGGTACGATTGCATTTCCAGGCTGCGGAAGGAGAAGAATGGCACGCAGGAGATGTCCGAAACGAATTTATTAAGGGAACAGCATGGCATGGAGGGTGCGCAGAAGAACAGCGCAGTAGGGACGCAAGCGGCCTTTTCGCGGGAACTGCAAGCCGCCGCGGAGGACGCCGTTTATCAGGCGTTATTCAACAGCAAAAGCGGCAATCGGAGCGCGATGAAGGAGACGAAGACCAGTGGACCTGTGGCGCTGCCGCTCAATTTGCCAACTTTGCCGCACGTGATCACCACGCTTCCTGATGGCGAACGGGTGAACGTGGAGTTGCGCCTGAAGCCACCGGTCGTGGAGTACTACGACGATACTGCTGTCAGCGCGACGTTGAGTAAAGCTTCAGGTTCTCCCGCTGGTGTCAACAAGAATAGTGGTCGTGGTGCCGAAATGAGCGTGGTGCTGAAAAAACCGACGGTGGCGTCGGCAGCTGATTTTCCAGTGTTTTAGTGTCCATGATTGATAGATATTGCTTGCCAAGCAACAGCGACAATCATTATGGTCAGATTGTATTATATGCTCTCAGCTTTTATAGATTTCGAGCTTGATTATTGTAGATGACGGTTATATCTTGTCGCGATATATTATGAAGTAACGATGATTTATATGCATACAGCACGCATATCCGAATATCTGTACATACACTTGTATGAAAGCATAGTAATTCCCCCCCCGCCCTTGTCCCCCGGGCTTAACCAAGATGTTTTTTTTCCGTGCATCAAGGTCGCAAACAAGATTTTTTTCCTCCGTGCAAATTGCTACAAATCCAGTGTTCACTCAAAACACTCCGTGGGAGTTTTGTTGTCGTAATGGTCCACCCCAGCGTTCCGCCCCAGGGTGCTTGAACCTTTCTGGATTGTCAAGCAAAAGTATTCTGGTATACGGTCAGTATCTACAATAGCATGATACGAAGTAAAAAGCATGCGTCTTTTTCTTAATCCTGCAACGTGATTGGGCATGAAACGCCTTGAAACGTCTCTTTGGTGAAATCGTTCACTGGCGTCGTTCGTTCAATTTCAGCTGTGAAGGAGTTTCCTTCCAGGCCGAGTGCAAGAGCAGTTGATGGTGCGTTGTCTGGCGATCGGGGCGGGCGCCATTGGTGCGGCCATGGCTACCGGCGTGTTCCGACGGCCAGAGGAAAGCGGCCTCGCTACTGCGCGGTACAAGCGCATTCCTGAGCCACTGGAGAACGACATGCCGGAGGGCCAGATATCTTGCGGTAAAAGAGTGTGTCTTGAATAAACTAAAGGGTTCGTTTCCTGCAGTACAAGACTCGCATCAGAACATTCTGTTTGCGCGAATGTATATTATGATGGTACATATGCCAATGAATTTGTTCGCAAATGAATTAGCACACAAATACCCAAACAAATATGAAGGTAGAAAGCTGATGGCGGTAAAGGACAATTCGGAGGAGTGGTTCACACAGCACATCGACAAGCTGACGGATGACAAGTGGTGCATCGACATGTGCCAGCCAGAAGCTGAGAAATACGACCCGAATTGCGAGGACTTCTGCGTTGGTTATGTCGATTACGATTTTGTGGCATGTACGCAACCAGCGTGGAATTCGTAGGGACGATCGTTCCTAATGATTGACTTCATCATTGCATTCAGTCGATATCAGCTTTGGGCACCTAAGAAGTAGTCGAGCGGCCGTAGGGAACGGCAACAGTACAGAACTCAAACACTCTGTAATATCAGGTTGCACGCAGAACGTGTGGAGCGATCCGGTGAAGTGCGGCGTGATTCACCCCGGCATGGACTTGATCAATGGCAACATGTTCAAGCAAGTGATGGTACCCATGGAGGGTGGTGACGGTGTATTTTCTCTTTTCGTCCTTAATATTTGTGCTATTATTTATAGACATGTACGCAACGTCTGGGAGGATGCGTTGCGAGTCGCTAGGAAGCTATCGGTGGCCACATGTAAATCATACCAACTTCATGTCCGCCATCCCATAGTATACCGACCATAGATTATGCTGTAGTAGAAGGCATGTCCATGAGGAAAAACACCAACAAAATATGAAGCCGAATGCTGCGCCCAGTGCCGCATGACCACGGGCTGCGACGTGTGGGTGGTGGACCGCTCGAGCGGCCAGCCCAGCTCGTGGCGAAAGGGGGTGGACGTGGCGTGCAAGATGAAGAAACGGACCGCCAGCAGCGAGTGGCAGCCCGGCGGCCACGCGCTGCTCCGGGGGGGCGAGGTGAGCACGGTCAGCCGGCAGGCCGGCGAGGTGCGCTACGGCGGCGGAACCGAGGCGGCCATTCAGAAGATGGACGCGTACCCGCAACACCTGAAATCGGAAGACCAGGCGACGCCCGCCCACGGAGGCGGGGCGCCGCCGGATAGCGCCGGCGGCGGTGGCGACAAGCCGGCGCCGAACGCCGGCAGCATGGGCACCAAAAAGGGAAGCAGCGATAAATGAATTCTTTGTCTATATGCATGGAAAAAGGCTCCTAGTCATAGATTCGCCAAACATGATTCATCACATTTCAACATAAATAGTGGGGTAAACATTTTCTGAAGCCTTTGCGACGCGCCGTAGTGCGCAAAAACATCGATTACATCAACTTTGCCTATACTTTGCGACTCATTGCTGTAATATTTCTATTTATTCGTATCTGCGGGTCACCGATCGGTCAGACCGCCTCTGACATGGCATTCGAATCCATACGCAACTGCATCAGCATGAGTTAAATTCATATGATTTCCCCCGATCCTCTTCGCGCAACTCGCGTGGTTCGATGCAGTTGCCATTATTATTTCAATTTTTTTTCCAATTCGTCCGATTTGTGAGGGTATTTGTCAATTCCATTTGAAATTCGTGTTTGAGGGTATTTTCTCTCTCCAATCATTGTTTTTTCCCATTTATTTTTTTTTCCCCCCACGTATTATTTGAGATAAATTTTAATTTAGAGTCTCTCTTTCGTATCTTCCGATTCGTCTAAATTCAAAAGTTTAAATCACAGAAGCAGTTTCGGCACCGTCCCGAGGTGTTGTTTTGGTTGCGCATATTATTATCGTCTGAACTTATTCCCCAAATTTACCACGCTTTCTTTCTTGTGTTAGTATAAATTTTGTGTACCTTTACGGACAAACTCCTGTATTATTAACCCGTCTACTAACTCAAGTATTAAATATCTTCCGTATAATTAAAGTTAAGCGCAGTCAGAAAGATGGGCGTTTACGAGGGCGAGTCACAACCGCCTCGATCGGCGGCGGACCCAGCAATCGCCATCGGCGTACCTGTGGGTGACTACGCCACCTTCGCTGCCGTCGACCAAAAGGCCGGCGAGGAAGACAAGAGCAGCAAGAAACTGCTGACGGAGGAGACGCTCCAGGAGGCGGATTTCGAAAAGGAAGAGCCGAACTATTGGAAAGACCGCTACATGGGCTGCTTCTCGACGAACCTCATGTTCCTCTGGTACTGTTTTTGTTCTTCAAGTTCCCCCCCCCTTACAGTGTGATCTGCTCGTTAAACTCAAATCTACACTACGCGACTCCCATGGTGTTAAGTGTGTCTGTTGGGAATGATGGTTAGAAATGGCGTACAGTGTACAAAACATGGTAAAAGTCTGAAAGCGGGATAAACAAAAAGTAAGAGCACCTACATATTGCGTGACTTAACGACAATGTGAAAACACAAGGTTCGGCTTCGTCTACTTGGTCGGCTTCCAGCTTCATTCTTACATGTGTATCGGCTTCGTGAACGAAAACGTCAACGACCTGGCTCAGGAAGAGGCCAAGGCACAAGTGCCCGACGTTTTCACCCAGGAAGAGGCCGAAAACCGGGATTTGAAATACATCGGTCGCTTCTACGACACGCATACGCTAGGCCTGGTGCTGGGCACCTTGTGGGCCATCGGTGTGCAGGTATGACACTTTTTCGTTTGTGAGAGACCGACGCAGATTCTGTACGCAGCTATTGCATCAATAAATTGATTGAGCAAGATACATAATGTAAGTATACGGAAGCAATATCATCGCCTATATTGCAAAGGAGGGGCCCGAACCGTGTAATAAATTTATAGCTTCACTCTTATTGTTATCGAATATATTATACTCCAATGCAACGGAATGATGCGATTGCTATGAATAACAAAAAGGCTTTCGCCAATGCCGAGGGCAATTGTCTCAGTAGATTTTTTCACTCGATGAACAAAGTGACTGTGAAATGGCGCATTTCTGTTATTGGCATGGCTTCGTGTTTGGCCATGTGGATGGTCGGCTATGGGGTGCTTTCCTGTCACGCGATGACGGGAAACACGCTCATGCTTTTGGCCAACGCGTTCCTGGCCGCCAACATGGCGTGGTTCCAGGCGTGCGTCCTGCAGTTGTGTGGCGGTCTACGAAGCGAGTCCGGGGGCCACTGGTACCTAATCGGTGTGTCGACGTCCTCGGTGCCTACCGTGATTTTGGGCATGTCGACCCGCTGCGGCACGGCCCTGACGTGGGCGCTTTCGGGCTTCCTAGTACTTTGCGCGGTCTTCACCTACTTCTTTCTGGATTGCGGGGTCAGCAAGCACGACGATATGAAGTTTTCTTTTTCATATATAAGATGATTTCGCGATTTAGTGATTTGTACGCATGCCCGGTGAAATATCGGTACATGCAAGCAGTAAACATGAATGTCATAATATTTAAATTTGTATTGTGTCGGTTCACCTTATCGTGGATGTTTGCATATTTTCAGTCGACAGAGTGTGGCAGGGTCAATCATTTACATCGGTGCTTCATAGTATATCAGAATGAACGATCAATGAAGGTATGTGGTCTATCAGGAGCTAAAGGACACGGATGGAGACACCGAAGTGCGTTTGTGCGAGGAAGAGGGCCTGCTTGAAGGGGATAGGTCGCCCGGCTACGGTTCAAATCATGTGTTTTTAGCTCGTGTCTGCTGATCGCTCATGTTGCTGGCTGTTTTCGTGAGGCTATCTATGTCGTATACAGACTATGATTGTATTTATGACATTCCGAAAATATGCCACTACATATCACATCGTGAACGAAGAAACCAAGCCCTATTGCACGAAATATCCGATCCTCAGGGTGGGGGATTCTCCTATTAATATGAATAATGAATATGCAGGCCGCGCCGGCGAAGCAGACGCCACAGAAGAGGTTTCGGTGTGCACGGTAATCAAGCGCAATTGGGCCATGCTTATCACTATGTGGTGGACATTCGTCGTGATGTTTTTCGGCATTATTCAAATTGGCTTCCACAAAACATCTTGGGCGTGCTTTCAGTACGACGCTGTGGATCACAAAGGCGATCCCAGGCTTAACAAGGACGGGACGCAAAAGATCGATTACACCGTTCATTTTTTTCGAATTTTGTTTAACATCGTCGCTCTGTAATCTGTTTGGAATTATATATGGACGATCAATTTTAATAAAATGATATTAGTGTCTAAGTCTTGCTATAATATTGTTCTTCTGATTCAGAAATTGCAAATTAATCAAAAAAAAAAAAGGTCTGGCAAACGACCTTGCTGGCGGTCTGCTTATTTGGGGACATTCTCGCGCGAGTAAGCAGCTATTTCCTCAAAGTGGACCCGACCAAGTGTTGGAAAATCACCTATTACTGCATCGCATGGGTAAATCTTATCCTTCTCCTCCAAAATATTATGCACATGTAGCACTGCCTGTTTGTACTTGTTGCGCGGGGGGCCCATACCGCTTAGAAAATCTAGTACATTTTGAATTCATAAATTGGAATAATATTTCGTACATTGGTAATACATTCGTGCGCACCCATAGCATTAATTCCCTCTGAACAAAAAAAGGCGTTTCGTCCCTTGTTGATGGGCGTGTTTGCGTTTTTTCTTTTCAGTAAAGCGAGCATGGACGAACATGACTATTCGGCGTACAAAATGGTTGCGTATCTGGTTTTGGGATTTTCCAGCGGCTTCCTCTGTAACGGCATCTTCGCGTGCGCCATGGGCGGGGCCCAGTCCAACGAGGAACGCGAGAAGCTAGGCCCGATGTTGGGATTGATGTTGGTTTTCGGCATTTTCAGTGGCACTGTCTTTACCGGGAAAATCATGATCCCCTGGAGTATGCTTGTTCGTGAAGTCGAAGAGCCCATGCCTTTCTTTGATATCTAGGAAGTAGGATCTTGTGATGATGTGCAACTCCAAAAAAGTCCCGTGACCATGTACGATTAAATTCATGGAACGGACGCGCGGCATAACGGCGCGCGCTTACTATACAATGTATACAAGTCGAAACATTGATCCCCCATATCATATAAGTGATCGCTGTATGAGTATTATGGTTCTTACGTTTTTCCCATCCCCTCCCCTCATTATACTAATGGTAATAATAGAGTTAGAAGTAGCACTCGCGAAAAAGAACAATTTTGATGTTCCGAAAATAACCCGTTTTTTGGCGCTCAAAGAAAGTTCTCTATCCATCGTATATTCGGCAGATTCATATTAATTGACGTTTTGACAATTTAGGCGATATAATAGATAGGGATGATATCAACAGTATTATAATGTTCAGCGCCATCACGAGAATACAGGTCGCTCCGCAATCTCCTCCTAAGAATATCGTGACATTGTTACGACAATTTTTTCGTAAGTATGCAGAATATCCGTCAAAGAATACGATGGGGGTCCGTCTGACGTGTTGTATTTTAAAATGAATTTCGATTTGGGACAAGAAGCGAGCAGTATAAAGATACAACAACTGAAGAATGGGACCGGTGGCCGAGTCGTTTAATGTAGAACGTGAAGCAATTTCTCGAAAAGCAAAACGCAGCATCATCTTAGTGATTGCAAAGAGCAGTTCTCTCGGAGATTTAGATTCTCGCATTAATGAGCTGTGTAGTAGTGTTCTTTGTGGCAGCGCGTCGGGAATTTTTTTTCGCGAGGCGCGTCAGTTCCGTATGATAAACTCTCTCATTCTCATTCTCAATCTCAACTTCATATTATGAGCTTGTTCAGCCATTGATTGCTGGGGCAAATTATGAATGTTTTTCAGGCGTTTCTCATGATTGTCGTCTTTCTGGTATCATGTTAACCGTTAAAATTAAATTTACGTTGTTCACAGTCATTCATCCATGCCTCCTGAAATAGAACAGTATCTCTCTCTCTCCGATGCAGCTCGTATCTGGTCCTGGTGTGATCATGAATAGTCTTGCATGCGAATCATCCCAGTCGCACGGAAAGTTTTTTCTCATTGATCAGCTTTTCTCAGCAAGAAAAAGCAAGCAAGTTTTTCTCAGAAGCGTGTAAGTATAGCAGAGGGTCGCCTTGGGGGGGGGACAGGGTGTTCACATCGCAACAAATAGACAACTTCTGCAGTTGTGCATTCTAGGTCGCAGTCGATTGGTATTCCGCTTAAATGATAATCACCATACGTATTAATGAATCTTAGGACGTACAATAGGAGCACTTGATACCGTACGTACACAAATTGCACAAAATACATATACGAACTTGTTTACGACATTTAAGAACTTGTCCTCGTAATTAAGTAAGAATAAGATATCATTATAATAGCAGCTTATCATACAAATATAGCCTGATTGATACTACGAAGTCAGAAAGTGCCGGCGAGCTATCACCACGCGTCCGCGAGTTCCGACTCATGCTTATTCAGGTTGACCTAGCAATCATCCAAAATGTGAATTACCATTCCTTATAACATAGGATGTATTTTCTCTCGACGAAACGTGTATTTCCTCGATGAAACCTTACTCTACTGATACATATCGATCGATGTGTAGCCTTCTACGCCTGGTGCGGATGTATGTATATGATTGATAATAATTCTCTCTCTGAGTCTGTATAAACAATTAATTTTTTTTTGGTTTTTTCTTTATAATAAATTCATTGTTTCGTAAAATTTCCCCGTTTGATATTATATCTGATTACATTGACCCTCCTGCAGAAGTTTGTCGCCGAATTGCACGCGGCTGGTCGGGAGCGAATATTAGGTATGGTGGGTCACCGCCGCCACATGGGACCCTTCGCGGGTCTGGCTGGGCCCGTGTGTGTGAGCGTACGTTGGTGTTGTGTTTTTTTCTACGTGGGGTTCGTGGGCGCTCGTCGGAGCGATTTGCCTCCTGAAGAAGAGCGGAGCCCTCTTTTTGATGCAGCTCGAAGCAGCAGAAGTGCAGACGAAGCTGATCGTATGAGTGATGGAGCGGAGGAGCTAGAGGGCATTAGACATCACTCAGAGGAAGACATGTCGACACATGTCACCGGTGCCGACACGCTGCTTCCACAGCCACCTAGTTCCGCAACGCGGTCCACGCCCACCGGGGGCTCTAACCCGGATTGGCTCAGGGTGCTGGCTCGACAGGCATTGGCAAAGCTCTCCGGAGGAGGAGCCAGAGCAGGGGCCCCTGAAGGGCAGGCGGACCGAAGCGCCGACGGACAAGCGGCCATGGACGTTGAAGCGACCACTCCAGGCGCCGTGTCAGAAGCCCAAGGGGCCCAGGGCCAGAACCAGGGGCCCAGCACCGGGGAAGACCCTGACACGCTCAGGGTTCCGACAACCGTCGTTTCGTTTGGCGAAGGAGAAAATGGTGAATCTGACGGCGCGCGTTCGCGCAGTCCGCGCGTAAGAACTTCGTCCCAAGGAGAATCACCTGTTGGGACCGGGCCCCAAGAATCTGAGGCGGGGGTTCCTAGCCACGCCGCTTCTGCTCACCCCTGGGCGATCGCCGCGCAGATGATGAGGTCGCAGCGAGAGCCAAAGGGGCCGAACCGAGTGCTTGATGACGCCCGCAGTTTTTCGGACCAGAGGTAAGTATTGAAATCTTGTCACAATAAATATCTAGATCGTATGAGCACCTGCGATTCATGTTAAATGTGTCTTAATGTTGAAAAGTTGATACTACGAACAAACAATACGTCCTTCTCTGTTAAACAATCTATTTAAATGCTCCATAAATAATAATTAATAATTAGCACGTTTGGCGTGACCAGTGAAGATCTCGAAGAGCTGACCGTGACGGAAGAGATGACTTCGAGCCGCTATTCCAGCAAGGATAGCAAGGATCATCCTGGAGTTACGGGGCCCGAAGCAGATACTAGTCAGTCCGCCGAAAATGTATACACCGGGGCCGCCTCTTCAAACAGCAGAGTTTTCAATCTCAAAAACCGCTCGCCATACGTCTCCCAATCGGGGAGCGATTCGCCCAGTCCGGAGATGGGTGGCAGCCTGGAAGATGAAAGAGGCATTCGTGAGAGATTCCCTCACTCTGGAGCTGTCGAGGAGACGCCCACTGTGAATCAATCTTCTATCGCGGACCTCAAGCGGGCTCTGCAAGCGCAGGGTCTGCCTTGGGAGTCCCGACCCGCCTTCTTCGAAAGCCACCTCGGCATTATATTAAGATTTACTTTAATTAGGCTCTTACTCTACTGGAGTATATTGTAGGTGATATTTCATGATATAAATAATTTTGGAGGCGAAAAAAGTCCTACTCGCCACTTCCTGAATCAAATAATAATTTTATATTATACGGAAGGACCCTTTCTCGTACACAAGCCGACGCCGGACTTCACACCGGATAAGATAGGCCTCGCCCACACCCGTACGATTCTCGACGAGCCAAACCACAACCACGTTTTGTTAGTCGTCAACGATTGGGAAACCGCTAAGCATACCGGTTTGAATTCAGCACAATTTTTTTTGTCAAGCACAAATCATCAGTGTCTTAATAATATAGAATGCAGTTTTTTTTAGGAATGCTGGGCCCACGGTCTCAACATAATGGCCCGGGTTGAATTCGGCACGCATCAGATTTAGAGTAGAGGTGGCAATACTGCATTTTGTATCGCGTAGGAGTTTTTAAAGCCCGAGGACAGCGTCAAAAATATTTTTTCGAAATCCTAGATGTCGCACACCGGCACGACCACCTGTTTTTGGACAATCTGATTCGCCTGGACGTCTACGCGAGGCTGCGAGGGACCCCCATCCAGGTTGTCACTGTGCTATATCATTGTTATTAAAGTAGCTCTCCTACAGTACTAGAAACTACTACATCTATAACGCCACTGTCATTCCTGCTCGCTTCTATTTGTAGTAGTCTTTGGGGCACTAGCTGCCAGCCCTTGAATATCTTTTGTGTGTCTACCAGCATCAGGAAGCTGTCAGTTTCCATTGTGGATCTTATTGAGTACTGTGTCATGTGCGTTCCAGGCTTCCCGTTACACGTCGTATGAAACAACAACAAGCTCTGCAGCGTGTCCATCTAATAATAAATTTAATCAGATGGTGCATGTGGTGGTGCAGAGAGAGCCCCCCTTTGATGGCACGGGTGGCAGTAACCTCTGGTATTTCCAGTTGCCAGAACAAGAGGTCTACTTTTCTTCTTCCGTGAAGTGAACAATTATATAGTAGGTCAGAGATTGTTCTTTTTTTTTCTGGATTCTTCTCAATCATATTTCCGGTCAATATTGTCAGTTCTATTTGATAATCTTAGAAACCCGAAGCGGAATATGTACCACAACAATGTCAAATACTGTGTGGGAATGAAATACAGTTACATACAACTAAATTGATGGAAAAAAAAGGCCGCGCATAGCATGCCGGAAGCGACAGGCGAGCGCCCGCCGGGAATCCTGATGTCGGCGCTCGGTGCGGCGCTGCCCTTTCCGGAGGCCCACTGTTTCTTGAATGACCCCGCCTGTGTTCGGTTGTTGTTGCTTCCCCCGGACCCTCGGGAGAAGGAAGAGAGAGGGGGCGCCTTGTGTGGGCTCCTCGGGGGAGCCTTGTGCGGAGACCCTTCGTCGGGGACCCAAACGCGCCTTTCACGGGACCTGGACCCCTCGGGGCCACCCCGCCTGATCTTGTATAAGCGAATCCCCAATCAGAGTTCTGGGGCCCCACAACGGCACCTCGGGGTCGACGTCTCCGAACAGTTTGCTCTGCTAAATAAGCCTTACGAAGATGTGGACCTTGAAGCATGGTTTACGGGCGGCGTGGAGTCGAGGAATGAACAAGGAGTTTCAAATTTGCCATGTGCAGGTGGAATTCCAGGCCCTTCTGCTGTGCATTCGGAAAAAAAGTTGGAACTCGAAAGGGGGTTCCATGATTTATGGGAACGACCGGAAGACGACGACGATAGCAATGAAGCAGATTCTATTTTTTCCGGGAAAATTTTTGTGGTAAAGGCGCCGGTAACAAATTTTAAGATTCATTTTGTTTTCCAACCGGGTCAAAGTCCTATTAATATTTGTCCTTCCGGAGAAGAACAGGAGGTGCCATGCGAAGAAGCAGCTGCCGTGGCTACCACCCCTACGACCACCGCTACGACGCCTACTGGCAGCGGCAGTCCCTTCTCACTAGCAGCAGTAGACCAAGCATCTGGTTTCCCTGTGAAGAGAATCACAGCTTTTAGACCCACCAAGCAGTTAGACCTCGGCGTGGACCCTCGCGGCATACCTGGCCCTTTCGTGGATTTCGACTCCTTCGTCGAGGAAAACGGGAAAGCGACGGAACGTATAATCGTTCGGAGCTTCGCGGATTTACAAAATCTAGTCTTCCGCGCGTTGCAGATCAAGCCCAGCCAGCAGCGTTTCTTCTGCAAGACGGCCACAGAGCAAAATCAAAATGTGGGGGTGCTCACAGCGTGGAACTTCGCGAAGACTCTAAAAAAGGCCGCTGCGGTGGCTGAAGGAGCTACCGGCGTAGCAACAAGTGGCGCAGCGCCGACAAGTTCACAAACGACGGAGGTCGTTCTGTACGTTCTGGGGAACAACAGCCCCGGCGACTGCTCGACCGTGTTCGAGGACCGGCCGTGCATGGACCGGCCGCGCACGGCTCCGAGCGGCCGAGGCTTTTTCGAGGAGGCGTTGATGCGGGATATAGGCGCACAGCACCAAAAGGGCTCTTTCAGCGCGAACGAGTGGTTGAATGCAGTCATAATAGCTAAATTGCTTTCTGGTGTAGTGCAAGTCCTGTAAAAGTAGTTAAGTAGCGAATTGTATAAACTATACTATGTTGTATCAATAAAATTCTAAACAACACTTTATTAGGTGGGAGGGCAACGCTCTTCTGGCGGAAAGTCGCAAAGCGCTGCGGGGGGACAGTGTCAACGTGCGGCGCGCCGTGTTCCACCAGCTCCCGGTTTTTTCGTTAATTGAGCAGGCTCTCGCGGACGTCAAATTCCAGCGCGAAACGCGCGCGAGTTCCTGGGCACCCGGGAGGAGGAGCAGCCGCGAGGAAAATGTGGGCAATATGGATGTTGATAGCGATGCAGAAGAGTGTATGAGTGATTTTGAGGAAATCAGCCTCAGAGGACCACCGCCCATCGAGGAAAATCAGCCTGTTGAAGGAAATCATGGGGAGCCTCCAAGTTCCGAACAGCGTTTCGCACGGCCGGATGGGAGCCCCGGAGAGGAAAACCGGGTTGGGGCATTAACGGAGGGCCCGCCGGTGGCAGTTAGTGCAACAGTGCTGGTAAGAAGAAGTAGGGACGGAGAAGAGGAGGTGCTAGCCGACACTGGATGCGAAAGCGGCGGTAGCACGAGCATCGTTGGCAGTGTTCGCAGTGACGCAGGCTCTCACGCAGCCGACGCTAGCGCGGAGTTCGCTGGGAGTACTAGCGAGGATATTTCTATGAATACGTCGGACCCCATGGCCGGAGAGCCCCAGTCTTCCGGCAGGAGGGTCTTCGGGCGGCTGCCGGAGTGCCCGGGCGGCCCGGAAAGACGGCGCGTGCGTTTTTTCGCCGACCCTCCTAAAGACGGTCGAGGAGGCTGCAGCGCGCAGCACTGTGGCGACGCTGCGCCGGACGCTTTATTATTCGATGAGGCCCTCCTGAACGTGTTAGTTGACTATTTTCGCACGGAGGTATATTCTCACATATTTATTACAGTTTTTCGATTAGAACTTTATATGATGCATAGAGGAGAAAATAGACCGAAATTTTATATACAGATTTGTACAAAAAAAAATCGACAAGAAAACCTATAAACATGAAATAGATGTTTCAGTGGCATCACCCAGACGCTTTTCCTAGTTTAAACGCGAAACGTGACGGTGGTACGGTGATGGTGCAGCAGGTAGGACCACGCCACCGGAGCACCTATCTAAATGCACCTTTCTATCGCGAGCGGAGCGACTGCCAACGGGTTTATTTTGATTGTTTCTTGTGGGGGCTCAGCTGATCATTTGAAGGTTTTTTTTTCAAGATTAAAATGCATGTCCTTACTCCTTGCTATTGAATTATATCCAGGTGTTCTGCGTCGAGGATGGGCCCAGAGGTCCCTCCGTCGAGTGGTACCTTTGTCCCAAGAGCTCCTTCTACCAGTGTTTTCCCCGCTACAACGACGTGCTCAAGCTGCTGGAGACACGGACCGGACGCTGCGGTGAGTATGCCAACGCCTTTTCGGCGGTTGCGCGCGCGCTGGGTTTGAGTTTCGTTTAAACATCCTTTGTTCCAAAGTAACATAGGAAATCTGATTGTATTAGAGCATTAATATTTAATCTTTTCGGAGAACCTATTAGTAATAAGTTAAAGTGTTTAAATCGCATGAAATGCGTGCCATATTAACAGCCATGGGGTCATGATTATGGGTAGACATCTTTATGGGGACCCAGTGTTGTTCTCTCGGAACCCATCATCAGCATCATTTTTGCATCAAATAATCCTCTTTTATTTCTTGATTAGGTTTCGGCACACGCATCGTCATCCCGCGCGAAGTAGACCATGTGTGGAACGAGGTAAAAATGGGTAACAGGGCCTTCCATTGTACTGTGCATAATATGGAACTCATTGATTACTAGATTCATTTTTTAGAAATGTTAGACGTATGTTCACACGGAGATCTTCTAACACATAAACGAGGTCTGGCTCAAGAAGCACGGCTGGGTACACGTCGACGCCTGCGAGGGGAAGGTAAATATTATAGATTAAATGATGGATGCTGCGCTCCCTATAACAACAAGCGGTCACGGTCTCTTTCTAGTTAATTTCATAATCTCCGGTTTCGATCACTCGATATTGCGTCTGAATATTATAGTATACGGAAAGCATCCAACGAAGGTCAACGTACCGCACTTGTACGAAGCTGGCTGGAAAAGCAAATTTACGTGGGTGGGCGCGGTAGGGCGCGACAGCTGCCAACTAGTGACCAACCGCTATTGCAATACGGGCTCACCTTGGGAACGCAAGGAGCGCAGGGATAGTTACATGGCGCAGGAGGTTTTCATTGATTTTCACTTCTGCAATCAAGTTGCATATTGAATAAAATGCGTAATTACGTAGATTGTATACATTTAGTTGCGAGCAATTGTATATACTAAACATACACCAAACCGAAGTACCAAACTTGCGAACAACAGGTGGACCGCGCTCTTCGGCGCAGTTCAGTTTGGGCAGACGTTGTTGCAGAGCAAAGGGACCAGGGCATGGGTGAATGTTCACCGGGTTCGGTCAACCCGGACCGGGAAACCCAAAGACACCCCCGCAACAGCATCCTCAAGAAGCAGCGCTGGACGGAGCGAGAGCAGATCGCAAAGATTCAAAGTCGAAGTTCCGGGGTGGTGGAGGGTCGCAAGTCCGGGGGCGAAGCCTGGATCACCCAGAGAGGCGAGGGCGGCGGTTCAAGTTCTTCTCAACAACCAGCCTCCACAAATCGCGCGTGTTCGGGTGGTTCTCCCAGCGCTGCCAGTTCTCCCGGAGAGCCTTCTGCTATTCCCGCTCCTGCGGGTGAGGGAACGAACCCAATTCTTTCTCAACAACAGTTAGAGCAACAGATGGCTAAAAATTTTCCCGTGGGGGCACCCGTATTTCCTGGCGGGACAGATCAAAGCGATGCAGAAGTACTCTCCTCGTCGGGCGAGAGCTCCAGAGCGCGGCGGGCCCTTTTAGAGTCCTTGGGCCAGCGAAACCGGGTGGTCCTCACGCGCACCGAAATTGCCGGCGGTAGCCACGCCGACACCGTGTTGTTCGAGGAGGTGTTTTCGCAGCCCGCTACAGGCAAGAAATGGGTCTTATTTTTTTTTTTGGAAGTTATTCTATCATGCAGTGGAGGTTGTGATTTTTCGTAAATTCGATCTCAGGTTCTTGTCGATAGCGTAATGTCAAAAATATTCAAAAACAAAAACCTAGGCCGCCGTTCGTTTGTGGGGCGGGGAGTTGGTCAAGGGGCTGCAGTTGGGATGGCGAGACATGTCGGGTGGTTTGGAGGAAAGCGGATGGATCAGGTGGGGTCGCGCCATGATCCAAAGCAGGGCGGCAAGGGTCGCAGGGACCCCGGAAACGCTTATTCTCGATCACGACGACGAATTTCAAGTCGTTGAAGGTTTGTAACGAATATAGACCAAGACGGTGACATGTTTATTCTGATAAAGCGGTATTGTTCATGTACCTCGGTGTCTAGCAGACCAACCGTATGCAGATATCATACAAGTGTTATTTCTTGTTGCGAGGCCATGTATTATTGATTCCAAGATTATTGATTCCACAAACAGGACGCGCCGGCATGCTGGTCGACCATTTGTCGCTCGTCTCTAAGCGCGGGCGACGTGTCAGCGCGGGGCGCAGCAGCGGGGGCAGCCCCTTTGCATGGGGACATGTTGGTTCCACCACCGGTAGCGGTAGTGGTCCGGAACTCACGGATGCAACAAAAAAGCTGGTCGGATTGGCAGGCGGCTACGGGGGCGATCTGCACCATATTGTGGCCGTTTTTGCGGACGAGCAACAACAATAGTGTCAGGCAACGACTGGTAGCAGCGACTTATATTTAAAAATAGCGCAGTCTAACCTAAAAACAAGCGCCGAAATTCTGGAATAGTCTGGAATTTGCCTAATACGCGTTTTGACTTGTAGAGGTAGATGCGCATTTTTCGCAGATTACTATTACGGTTTGACAATCATCAACTACATGAGAATATAGAACATATAAAAGCATCTCCTCAATATAAATTATAATTTTGTTTTTTTCATCACTGTATTAAATATAACTAATAAGATATCTTTATGAATCGATCAAGGCAGTGTAAACCGTTTATGTGTACGCGGTATACCCACAATACCCGCACACGGCCTGGTTACTAATACCCCGCATCACGAAAACTGTTCAATGAATCGATCAATCATAGAAAAAAATAGGTGGATATCTTCAAAAACAAATAGTGCATTAAGCAACTGAATGTAATAATCGTTTCCTGTATGTTTCTTTAATTCATTTGTTTGTCTTTGTTTAGTATCCCTCGCATCAAATGATATCGGTACGGATCGAGTTTTCTTGCATAATTTGGTATAAATTCGAGAGACATTTTGAAAAACAAAAGTAGTTCTGTAAGAGTGGAAGCTGCCAAGGTATGGTTGAAGTTTCCATTGCAAGTAGGTGTAGTATCCTGCGAATCATCTTGATTAATTCCTTTTAACTAACTTGCTCAATCACGATTTAACAGTGACGTCAGAGAAACCCTTTTCAAAAAATGATTTTTCGCGTACTCTTAGCATTTAAAACAAAAAAAGCATCCTTGATACTAAAACAGGTGTAGGTCCGCTGCATCTCCTGCACGTATTTCTTTTTTATGGAAGTTCATATCATAATGTGCACATTGACAAAACAATAACGGTTTGACAATATGGTAATATGAAAACAAGAGTGGTTGACAATATTATGGTCGGAAATAGTCGATGAGAGTTATGAAGTCGGAAATAGTCGATGGGCTACCTCCACGCACCCACCAACTCCGACTCATGCATTCATCGAGCTGGACCTACTCTTCCTAGCAATCATTAACATTATGAAAAGGTGAATACTAGCGCTTGGTGAAGAATAAATTAATGATGACCACGAATGGCCTGTCCGGATTTCACAAAATGAACAAAATAGAACGGAATGACAAAAATTGACAGTATAAAATTATGCGTTCACTTCAACTTCCCGATAGAATGGTTCTTTGTTGCTAATAACTACTGGTCATGTTCGGATTGGCGTGCGTGTATGCCAAGCCGAAAAAGGAAACATTCTTTTTTCCGAAAACAATTGTCGTCATTTTCCTTTTTCTTTGCGGAAAGGTTCTTTGCCATCCCATGTGAGTGGTCTTTATATAATAATATTATGTTTTATCGTAGCTTGCAGATTCATTCGTAAGCTGTTCATCATTCGTTTGTTCCGTGTGAGAGAGTTTTTGTGCTCCACTCGAGTGCATTGCGTAGATGACCATCATGCGTCAGTCCTGAATCGCTTCAAGTTTTGTGCAATGGTGATGTCGACGATTGAATTTGAATTCCAGTGACGGTCTTCTTTTGATCTCCTCTATCTTCTGACATTATAGCGAGCGTTGATCAGTGTGCGTGATTTTTCTTCGCATCGCGATATTGCATTCATCTTCTCTATATTACATAACTCTAGGCCATTGGTACATGATATACGATAATTAGACCATTGGTGCATATATAGCGTCTACGACATAGATAAACTTTGTGTAATTTGGAGCAAGATTTGGGTGTGTCCGGTACTGCGTAGTTCAAACTTTTGAGTATTGTCATAGCTGGCGTTGTCAACACTGAGATGGCCGGCACCGCGGAAGGAGACGCGCAAAAAAGGGGACGCGCGAAAAAAAGCAAAAAACAAGGAGAGGTATTTAATATGATCTTTAATTTATATGCATTTGCTTGGTGTAGAACATATGGTGACATTGCCTTATTTGACGGCTACGAAAATTTGAGTACGTCACTCTGCCCGAGTGGTTAAGGGGTTGGACTTAAGATCCAATGCAGGTAACTGCGCATGGGTTCGAACCCCATGGGTGACATTTTTATTACACCGACATCTACGTCACATTGTAATGATATGGACCTGGGTATGAGTGTTAACAACAAAGAATCCCCGGGGACGACAAACTCGAAAAGGAAAAATTCTACATCAAATATAATTAAGGGTGAATGGTACGAGAATAGCGATATCGGAACCGACGAGGAGAAGATTCTAAAAAACCTGGGTCCGGCGGAGAAGAAAGTGCTGGAGGTAGCATTGGGAGTCTTTTTTTGATTGAAATGAGCACCATGGGAAGTAAATTATCGTTTCTAATTTCAGGCAGTTCAGGTTGTATTCAGGCACATATTGCACTAAGTATAAACTAAAGTCAAAGAATACAAAGGAAAATGGCGGTGCGCCGGCGGGTGACCCAAGCAAAAAGCGCAAGCGAAAATCCAAGCGCAGGAGCCGCAAGAAGACGCAGACCGCAGGTGAGAACAACGCGAACGAAAATTCCGAAAACCCCGGAAAAAATTCGGTTACCGCCAAGGCGATTCAAGAAGGTAATTGCTTAGTATCGAAAGTCTTGCGGAGTCACTCTGCAACATGTATACAGTAATCACATGTACGGTGTAAAAAAACCCGGTAAAAGCGTGAATCCAAGATATAGTATACATTAAACTAGTATTATGATGTAATCGTGAAATAATATCCTAGTATATGAAAACAGGAGTGCAGATGGAAGCGAAAAATCTGACCCCGAGCGCATCCCTGTCTGAGGATCAGGTAGTATTATGCCCAATGTCGTTGTTGCTATTATCAAATATCAAGTTCCGTATAATACGATGGCACATTGTTATCCGTTGCTGTCCCTATATGACCTCACTCAACAATTCACTCAGTATGGAAAAAAGCGTATGAAATCATTCGGTACCGGGCACATACATAAAAAACAGGTGAAACAGATGGTAGGCGCACTGAACAGCCTGGACAAAAGTTTGAAGACCGACGAACAGGGAGCCGCGAAAGAAGAGGACCAGAGCGAGAAGACCAAGCGCGCCCGCAAACGGGCCAACAAGAAACGGAACACCCGCCAGCGGCAGCTAGAGGAGGAACTCAATTTGCCAGGGAGTGCTGAGAAGGACGTTCATTTTTTCATTTTCGAGTTAATTGATTAGTGGGGTTTACACGGCCTTAATTGATTAGTGGTAATGCTAAGTGTTTTTAAACGAGAGCGCTGAGACAGATAAATAATTTCAAAACTTGGCCAATTTTGAAAACTATATTATAATTAATTTCAACAGGTCCGGACCTCCCAGGGAACTGTTGGTGCGTCGACGCCGGGGGCGACCCCCCCGCAGGTCTCGCCCGAAAAGCTTACTGGCCGGCTAACAGGCACGGAGGTTCGTTTGCTCCTTGCATCGCATTGATTGTTCATCATTCAAAACGGATGAAGCGTATGGTTGTTCAAAACTTTAATTTAATCTATTTAATGTGAAGGTTGGTGCGGCAGTCCCCAACCCTTACATCCAGCGGCACGGCCCCTCCTCGCAGATTCTGTCGGACAGCCCGCTCCTAGTCGACAACCAGCAGAGAAGCTCCCCCTCGCCACCCTCCGACAAGGGGAATGCGGTGAGCCCGGCGCAGGTGGAGGTTACTACTGCTTCCGCCGAGGTCAGTAGTGCAAAGAAGGAAATATCGGAAAAGAAGGAGCCCCAAAAAATCGCGGAGCAGCCGGCCGAAGCGCCTGCTAAGAAGTCGGAAACGAAGGCTCAGCCCGGCGAAGCCGAGAAGCCCGCTGCAACGGCAGCGTCGAAGTCTACGGCGGCGACCACACCTGCCGACGTTATTGCCGGTGTTAAGGCCCGGGAGACCGCGCAGAGTCTGCGGTATTTATAATACGATTGTGCTCCTTTTTCGAGCGTAAAGTTGTTGTATAAATGAGTACAATTCTTTCCGAATGGATAGTCCCTTCTGTTGGAAAATATAATACAAATATGCAGTGGCAAAATGATATCTTCTGAAGTTCTATGCGACGTGACCATAAATATCTTTTTCAAGCAAACAAGCAACAGGTCGCTATCCAGCGCTCAGACCGCAGTCGAGGAGAACCCAGAGATTGAAGTTAAAGCGGAGATCGAAGAAAATATTGCTTCGGGCACCCCCTCAAAAAAGAGCCCTCCACCCACAGATAATGATAAGAAGTCTTCTCTGATACAAAGCGAGAAGTCCGCTGGCACGGACGCCAACGAGAAGAAGACTGCGGAATCTGTTCAGGAATCTCAGGCCACGCTGGGCAAGTCTCCGGCGTCGCAGGAAAACAACGAGAACCAGGAGAACGAGATGACGCCCGAGGAGAAGAAGGAGGTGCAGTTACAGAGGCGAAAAAGCGGAAAGGAAATTTTAGACCCGGCGGAGGAAGCACAGAAGAAGGCAGAGAACGAGAAAGAGAAGGAGAATTTTGTAAAACAACAGGCCGAGCAGCTTTTACAGGCGAAAAAGTGCACGCCCGAGAAGAAGCGGACGCCCGACCAGAGCAGCTCCAGCAAGGTTTGAACACTTGTCAACAGTAGTAATATTAACAGTTAACCTAGTCGAGAAGATATTTAATGATGAATTGCATTTAATGCCTGCAGTTCATAATTTAATGGCTGAATAATATTGCCCCTCTATCCGCCTACATATAATGAATGTATAGAAGATCATGAAAAAAACTAAGGACCCTCCGGCTGACCCGCTGGACGATTCCAAGTCGCGTCGCGACCTCGAAGCAAAGAAATTATTGGCGGAAGAGAAAAAGAAGCCCCGTACCTGTGCGTGCTTCGGTGGTTAAACAAGGAACTGGAATATCCACGTATTAGTTGGAATTCATAAATAGCTCTACCTAGAATATAGAAATAAAAGTGGTTTCAAAAAATTGGTTCAGGTCACGGTGCTCTCCAATATTAGTCACCCCATTTCGCTGTTAGCCCTTTCTATTTGTTTGAAAGAAGAAGAGTTTAACCAACAACAACTGCTTTAGTTTAAACCAACAACCAACAAAATCAACTTTACAGTAATGTAAAAATCGTGTAGTGTACTATACGAAAAAAGAGGATCGTATAAGAAGAACTAGCGCATCGCCAGAGTCGAGGTGGAGAAAATATTCTACGGGCGGACATATTTAAAAAGTGTAAGTGTGGAATTCGCATATTTTTTTTCGTGCAGCGATTTTCGCGTCGCTAAGGGATGCAGAAGCGATTTTCGCTTCCATTGCGCTCTTGCGATAGCGATTGCGCATGCTGGCCCATCCCAGTCCGGACGACCGTGTGGCTGTATTGTATCACCTATTATGTTATCGATATTATAGGTTATTGGTCGATAAAGAATCGCACACGTTATCTTTGCAAAAACGTTTTTCTGTTCAATAACATCCTTTGTTTGCGGGACAGGGAATTTTGAGTGCGAATTTTTATTTCCATTTAGTTCTGTGTTTTTGCTTACCGTTCGTATTTTAAGCACTTGTGTTTCTGTAGTCTTATCATATTTATTTAATATAGTGTGTTTGCACCGAGTATCTTGTTTTGATGATTTCGAGAATTCAGACGCGGATGGAAGGGGCCCCTTAAACGAACAAGCACGAGCACACAAAAATTATAAACGATCTTTGACTTTTTTCACCGAGTTTTCAGTAGGAATGGACATCTGACGATTAACGAGAATGTCTTTCAAAAAAATTCTCTATTGTCAACTCAAGTGGTTTGTTTCTGTGCTGTATTTGAAATAAGGTCTTCTGGGATTTTTCGCTGCTACATGCCGCATCTATGTTGACATTCTGACGCTATTGGATGACAATTGTTGAATACAGGAAGAACCAGACAAAATAACGTTCGGCAATACATATTTTTCTAGAAGCGATTTGAGAGAGTTTCCTCGGGTCCATATGATCGTTATAGTGGTATTCATCGAACAAAGGAACGCGTCGTTTTGTTCGAGGCAGGAGCAGAGGTCGACAAGTATATTCCAGGTTCTCTTTTGACATTCAACATGAAACCCTTGCACCTCAATTCGCATACCACGCAGTAGAGAAATCCGACCTGCCCATGGACAGTCTTCGCATATTGACAAAATGGGTGCCGTGCAAGTCGTCTGGAACAGACTCATCAATTCAACTATGTTTCCCCGTTAATATGAAAGATGTACCGAGAAACATTTTTATGATCAATTAAGATAAAATAAAGTTTCAAATTTTCATGAAGCCAGAAAGTACACGGAAATATTCGGGAGAGGCTTGTAATCGGCTCTCCTGCGTTGTTTTTGTTCGGGGAAGCACAAACGTTTATGATATCGTGCCGGGCGAGAGGATTTTACATTCAGATTCAGAACCGTCAGACGTAGGTCACAGTTTATCGAGGCCAGTATCATGCTGGCGATATCAAACTTACGCTGCCGACGCTATTCTATCAAAAGATACTAATAGGCGTTCTGGTTGAAGCGTTCAGTATCTTTGTTTCTTCATAGTCTGCAAACAATCATTTATTAGAACCACGTACTGTCATACTGTATGCGTATTTCATATTATTGATATTTGAGTTGATAAATTTTAATCAGGCCATGTGAGCTTGCTGGTTGGCGTTTCGGCCGAGCTTCGGCCACGATCACATTAATACAATTGATTTATACTGCTTGAAACTAAAAAATGGGCGTCGGCGTTTCAACACAAAACCGGGGGTCAAACAAATTCCCGTTGCATTTGAGTTTGAGCAACAACAAAGTCGATCAGACGGGGACGAGCTTCGAGAAGCTGTACCCGATATGGTGCATCGCCATCAGCCCAAACGGCAAGCAGCTGGCCGCCGCCTCTTCGGATAACAAGATTCACTTGTGGTGCCTGGTTGCGTACCAACTGCTAATCAGTTTAACCGGGCACGGAGACACGATCTGGTGCGTGCAGTATTCGCCGGACAGCAGGGTTTTTAATTTGTTTTTCTTGATCTAAATTCTCTATGAAAATAAATGGTGTCGATAGTCCTACACAACAAACAATCCAGTTGTGCAGTAGGTTACACCGATCAGCAGTAATGCATTTGTTACATAAAAAAGCGTTAGCATCTTCATTTCAAGAGATATTCAATAATCCCCACGAGGTGCTCGCCTCCGCATCGTCGGACGGCACAATACGTCTCTGGGAGGTGGACACTGGCTTCCCGGTGAACATCCTGCGCGCGCACGCGGTGTGGGTGTGGCACTTGCAATTCGCCCCGGAAAGCCGCTTCTTTGCATCTGGCGGCGCCGATACGCGCATTTTTCTATGGGATTACGCGCAGCCGCAGCCCTTATTGGTACAATAATTTTCAATGAAAAAGGTAATATGATTCATGATGAACAGAGAACATTGGCGTTACTGCACGAGCCTACTGTAGCCGACCTAAAGCCGCAACCACAATCACAGGGCGTGACGGCGCACGGCAAGAGTGTTACTGGAATTTCTTTCAGCGCGACGGATCAGCGCAAGATGGTCACAGTGGGCGGGGACGCAATGGTGTGTGTCTGGTGTCTTCTGTTCTTTTCTTATATTATGTGAATCTCGCAGTAGTCGCACGCAGACGAATAAGATGGGTCAGAGTTACATGTTGTTATAAACGCTCGACATAGCGAGATGATGATATTCAAAAGCAAACGCCTATTACAGAACAGTTACAAGGCACGTGAACTGGAACATGCCTTCGTGTGAGCTCCGGGCGCGCCTGAGCGGGCACATCGGTACCATTAATTTCGTCGCCATGAACCCGGTTCTGGAGCATCTGATGGTAAGTGGCGGCGAGGACTGCGTGCTGCGCCTCTGGAACTTGAAGGACCTCACTAAGGTGCGTTGTGTCTTGCTTTGGAGCCGTTGTATGTTTGACTGAAAGCGTCTTCGGTGCGCGACTATGACATAATATGGTGCTGGTTGATACGCAACATTTACATTGCCAATATGAACTCATTGTTGAAACAAGTTTCATTAAGTCATTTTGAAAAGTAACATCCCAACCAGGAGCACGCCGTTGAATCGCTACAGTCGCGCGCGGGCTACAATTTGGAACACCACCTGCTCCCGGGGCACACGGAAACCGTGTGGCGGGGTGCTTTTTCGAAGTGCGGGCGGATCTTGGCGACCGCCGCTAGCGACACGACGGTGCGCGTGTGGAACGTTTCCAGCAAGAAGTGCACGCTGAATTTCGTGATTCAAAAGGCGCACGCCTCGTGGGTGCGCGATTGTCTGTTCGACTTTTCGAACCAATTCCTGTTCAGCGCCAGCACGGATGGACTGGTTAGTTTATGGCGCGTTCCCGCGAAGTACGCCATCACGCCCGGCTCCGAGAAAGGCAACAAGAAGTGACCAAAAGTAAATCCTATAATACCAGGTGATCCTGGCCAAGAAAAGTTATCGTAATGTATTCAGGTAACATTATCTTAGTCATTCAGTATGAATCACCTACTTTATCTGGGTTGTATAACTTTAATTCGTAGTCTGCCTATGAAAATTCCATATACCGTCCTATACTTTATTTTAGTCTGTTACAGCGCCTCAATATTGTCAAACATGAAACCTCAACAGGAACACCGCATCGTGTAGTAAACAATCCACAGACATAGGTGGAGTGTTGCTGCGGCTATTGTGGTAGATATCTAAACCTGGAATAAGCGTTTGAAAATATCAGTCAACGTTCTCAATTTCTAATTTACGCGTAGATCGGTCATGTTCAATCTTTTTTGCGGATTCCTCGAGCTTTGTAGACGTTACTTGTGACTCTTGTATGTACACTATACGTAGTCCGTCATACCATCGATTTCGTGTGGGCTATAGAGGTTGAAGGATATGGGTTGGAAACACTGGGTTACGAACGAAACTTCTTGTTCCGGAAGAGCACCGTGTTCTCTTTCGAAAATCGTGGGACAGTAGGGCCATCGGAACTGTGTTTCTGCCGTTGCGCCGCACGGGATTCGAAAATCTTCGCTCTCAGGATTCACCTTTACGATGATTGTCAGCCGGCTCGATCCGCCGGAAATTATCATCAGATAGAGTCTAATTGTGGGAATGGTTGCGATATGTGTGTTGGCTATGTACCAAGAGGGTCTAAAACAAATTTTTTCGCTTTGCGTCGGAGGTTGCGTCTCCACAAAATTCATTGCGTCTCCACAAAAATCAGACCAACAATTGTTGTTGATATAATAGAGTATCGTTGATTCCGACAAATATTTTCTACGATTTTTCTATCCAAAAGTAAGATGTCTAAGTTAATCGCGGTTGCGTCCAGCCTCGCCGTTTTGGCTCCGGGGCGGCGCCTCGAATTCACACTGAAGAAGGCACAGAGTGAAGTGAAATGTCAGGAGCTTCGCATGGCCGTGGCGAAAGCGACCGGACTGCGAGTAGAGGACCTGCGGAATGCCTCTTTTGAGTGCCTGCTTGCTATGCTGTCCCCAGAGGAAAGAGAACGCCAGGAACGCGAGGAGCTTCGTGAAAGGGAACGCCAGCAATGCCAGGAGACGCGCATGGCCGTGGCTAAATATTTAGACATACCAGTGGAAGAGCTGCAGGAAACCTCTGCTGCGTGCCTGCTTGGTATGCTTCCCGAAGGAGAAGTTCCGCCTCCGCCTTCTGTGTTTCGCCAAGACCCACTGGTGTCTCCCGCAAAGCCAAATCAGCTCGCCGTAACCACCCTCGACTACCAGCAGCCACTCCCGCATGCAGCGCAAATCGCAGCGCAGAGTTCGGCGAGTCGTGTCAAGAATATCACGAGAAACAGTACGACGGCAGCGGTGCCTCCGATCGTGTCTCCTGGAGCAGGTTCATTAAGTCCGGTGGCTGCCGCGTTGCGCACGGCGCAAGACCAATGCAGCCTGGATCCGGCCACGACAGAAACATTGATTCAGCTCCATGCTGTCGCCGCAAGGTCGGCGGACACTTGGAAGGAAATTTTCACTCCTTCGTCGTCTTTGACCGGTGAATTGTTTGGAGGAAGTCACGGAAATTGCAAGAATGGCTTGAATGTGATGCACGTTGGCATGGAGCGGCGCCACAGCTGGGCCATCAGCGAGCCGTCGGTCGCAGTTTGGATTAATACGCATGGTGGCGACGGAGTGGAGACCTCAGTGGAGACGCTTTTAGGAGGCTCAGGCACGACAAAATCCTACCACATCACGATGGACAATTCCAAGATCGACGAGTTCGTCAATTCTCCCGGTGGCGCTCTCCAGGAATTTAAAGATTCAATTCACATCCTCAGCATGCACGCTATGACGTGCATCTGTGGGGGCCCGAGGGGAGCGGCCAGGGGCTCCTTCTGCGGCGGCTTCAAGATTTGCAAGGCCCGGGTTTCCCTGGAGAGTATTGTCAATTTGCTCGCGCCTGGCGGGTTCTACGCCAGCACGTGGAACGAGGAAGAAGAGTCGGGGGGCGCCCCACTGAAAAGCGCAAGTGCAATCGTTGCGGCGGCGCGAGACCTTGCGGCCCACAAGGGCTTCGCAGAACGCATCGCGGTGAACCTTTACGTTCAGGGATTTGGGCAAGAGGGAGAGCAGCGGGAGCTGGTTCAGAGCGGTGGCGTCAAACACCGCGGTGAAATAGCGCAATTCAGGAAAGTGGTAGAGAATGAAAAAGAATTCTTTGCTGAATCTTTGGGCGAGGATTTGCCCAATAACATGAGGATTCACTACGTGGGCCCCCCAAAGGATGCCACCAGGATGGTATTCGACGTCAAGCCACAGTTTCTTCTCACCATCGTCAAGAAGAAGGCTTGAGTGGGTCCAGTAAAAGACGGCTCGGGGACATGTTCATTTCCCCATAGTCCGTGCCACTTCCCCCGTGTCACCTTGTGATAATATTGCGCGTAGCGTTTTATTGCAACCAATATTCTGGTAATTTTATTGAGGATTTGCTCGTCGGTGAAGGATTAACCCTACTTTATCATTATAACATAATTTATAGTAACTATGATAAGCGTAATACAACGCCTTGAACATATAAACAACGTACATGCTGCGAAGTGGATGCTAACGTACGGTATATTCATACTGTACTTAGTTACGTATAGTTAGTAAGCCTTCAGCGTGATAATTGTGATTCGCTCTATACAGGTCATTCGAATGTTGTTTAGTTGGGCGTGAGGAATACGATCCTTGCCCTGCATTCCAGCCAAAATGTTGTTGTGAGGTCCCAAAAAAGATGTCTATTTTTCCGGGATTAAATCTACCGTAAAAACCACCTGGACGACAAAAAAAAAACTAAGAGAATTTCTGTAGTATTTTTGCAGATAAGTGGCGAATTAATGAGATGTGGAGGCCTTCACATCAGATGTCGCTTAGTATAAATTTCTGGCTCGAGTCGTCGATTGGGAGTCAGTAAAAACAGCATTTTCACAGAAAAGAGTACTTCATTGTGTGTGTATTATCTTATTAGAAAATCTAGTTGTATTCCGTATATACTATACGTTGCAGTTCCAGAGGTTCATGTGTTATTTTTGGGTGAGGTCTAAATTAAAGATATTGTGTGAGGGAAGTGAAAAATTGCGGAGGTTCATGTGTCATTTTCCTGCATTATAGAAAATGACTTCAGAAATTCCAAATTTTCAACGAGAAAGCCATTTCCGTCATACGAAAGGGTGTCTGGACCGCCCATTTACTGCGCATGAATAATATTTTTTCGTGTCTGACCGTAATTTTTACGGCTAAATCCAGAGATAAACGATCCATAGTACATATAATATTCGATTTCGTTCATTCATGGCAAAAATATATCATAAAATTATAAGTCGACAACAATTGTATCTGATAACTACTTGTAGAATAATACCTCGAAAAATGAAAGAGCATTAGGCTCATTTCACCTACCATATTTTGTTTCAGCATTAGAATATCATTATAGCTTGTAAACTTGTTACATTCATACAGTCACAACATTTCCGTTTCGTGCAGAATTCAATATACGCGTGTCGCAATCATATTCACAAACGCCGCCCTGCATGCAGGGTGGCTACGCTGTCCCGGGGTGCGCCTCCCGAAAGTCTCAGCTATTCGACTAGCCGCCAAAAATTAGAGAGCCAATATGTTTATATCGCGCAAAGAACTTTTCATAGAGTCAGCGACGCGCAGAATGTTGCCAGCAATAAGAAAAAATTTAAAAAAATAAAAAAAAAAAAAATAGCCACCGTCAGATCGGACGTCGAGAACTGATAGAGGTTTTCAACGGAATGTCGCGTGCCACTCATGGATTTTTCCGTTGCTTGAAAAAACGTGACAGCGATCTGATAGGGGGGGAATTCTCCCTGCCGCACTTTAACTTTTTTATTGTGAGAAGTCCTCAAACCTAAACCCCCTTCGCCTATGAACGTCAGCGGGTGGAAAAAAAATAAAAAAAGAGGAGGAAGAAAAAACGATGGAACTGTCGTGTGTGAGAAATATCAGAATGCAAACCAGCAAAAGTGTTCGTCTGCCTTCAACCTTTATGAGCGTGCTGATAACTCGCGAGAATCAGTATACTGTTGTTTATAAATGTTCCGCGTATTAGACGGGTTTGTGGTTGTCGGAGGGTATGTGCGTTCAATGTTGTGCGTTCAATGTTGTCGGAGGGTACTCGAAAACGTGTGTTCATTGTTCTCAATTGGTACGCCCTCCGGGCCACCGAAGCCTCAAAATGATTGCGAACCAATGCCCTCAACATGATCACAGTTCCACAAACTTAAATCCAAATGTGGGCGCTGGCACCTGTCATGTATCATGACCGTGTTTCTTGGATTCCATAGCTGCAGCGTTGTATTGAAATAGTTCACTGAGCGAATCAGTGATATATTCGAAGTGAGATCACTATTCTAATCCAAAAAAGCAGAGAACGTAGCCTAATGTAACGGTATGGTTTATATAAACAAAAACTGTTTGGTCGTGTGTAGAAGTTTTCGCCGCATTTTGAAAAGATTATTGTTTTTTGGCTTTTTTGAAAACCATATACTAAACTACAATACAAATCACGAAACTACCAAGTAAAAAAAACTCAAATGACATCATCCATGGAGCCCCCCGAGAACTGTGGGGTGACGCGGAAAACTCCGGTAGTCATGAAGTTCGGGGGGAGCAGCTTAGCGGATGCGGAGATGCTTGTGCGGGTGTGCAACATCGTGAAACAGAAGATCGAGGTTTTTAAGTTTGAGAGGAATTGCATACATTCACAAAGTTTATTATGCAAAGCGTTGGCACTCCTGAATTTTTTTTTTTATCAATACATAATATAAAAAAGCGCGAGCCCTTCGAAGTACCGGTGCTCGTGTGCTCTGCGATGGGGAAGACCACGAACAAGCTCGTCGAGATCTGGACGCAGTTGCAGCAGGACCTGGCCGCACGCAGCCAGGGCGTTTTGGAACTCGCCGCCAAAACAAACTCTAACGAAAGCATTCTGCAGGCACGTCAACTGGCCCACTCCAAGTCCTACGGGAATATGCACATAGGAGTTCCCGTCGAAGAGGAGAGTCGGACGAAGACTGCACGGGGCGCACAAGATGCGGTCCCGAAGTACCGACATATGCTCTCTAAGCTCGAGTCTGAGCATTCTGACCACTTCTGGGGCGCCCTCGTCTTCGCGAAGAACGAAGTGCTGCTTCCAGACGCGGAGGGGGGTTTCTCTTCTAGTTCCTGTGCGCCCGAAAATGAGCTGGAGAATCATCTCCACGAGGAAGCGCGGAAATGGTGGCAGGAGCAAGTGCGGCCGCTTTTCGCGGAGCTCAGGGAGAAGCTGGACGCCAGCTACGCTTCCGCCAAGGTAGACTGGACAAGAACTAATTCGCGGCATCGTTTACGATAGTTAGTGATTCCTTCGTAGTGACTTCACAGGTCCGTGTTTTTCTATCGAATGGAGAGCTGGTAGTGTTGTCTACAATCTATTCATTTCTGTGAGTGGATATGAATTCAGACATCGTCGTATTTTGATGTTTTTCATTTTGTTAGTCAGTTGTCAGTGCCTAAAGAAGAGCATTTGATACTTTGAATTCTATAATTCAAGCCGTCCCCGGTGCAGAACTACCGCGCGCCCGTGCACATGCCGAGTTTCGACGAAGTGTCGGCGTACGGAGAGCGGCTGAGTATTCGAATTTTAACTTTCGTGATGAAGAACGCCCTGAACGGGGACAGCAATCACCGAAATCAGTCTGACCCGGAGCAGCTCTTCGCTGATCAGAACTTGAGTACTGCTATTAAGCGGTGTGAGAAGAATCTGTACATTCCGAAATTTTTCGACTCCTGGGACATGGGGCTGCGCACGAGTGCGGGTACGGGTGACGCGGAGACGGCACACAGCAGCTGCATTGTGGACGTGGCGGACGTTTTTCCTAAAATGATGCAGCGGTTCGCCGAAGAGCGCAGTCGCACGCAGAGGGAATATAATTCATTATCGGGTGGCAAGGAGAACAGTAAGGCGAGTTCTTGCGAAGACACTGCTCCCCAGGATGGTCATTCCCTCGGCGGTGGTGCAGAGGTTCCGGATAAAAAAATGGTAAGAAATTTCATCCCGGTGATCACGGGGTTCATCGCGCAAGATCATTCGGGTCGCATCACGACGCTGGGCCGGGACGGGTCGGATTATTCGGCGTCGCTCTTCGGGGCGGGGCTGGGTGCTTGCCGGGTGCAAATCTACAAGGAGGATGTGTGCGGGGTGCTGACCACGGATCCGCGCACGCTCATTAAAGACGTTTCCTTTTATTTGGAGGACCCCTGGCAAGCCGGGGGCGTCGTCTGCACGCACCCAGTGGACCAGCCGCAGCGGGAGAACCGCGTGAAGCCGTTATCGTTTCTGACGTATGAGCAGGCGGCGGAACTGGCGACGTTCGGCGCGTCCGTAGTGCATCCGCGCGCCATGGAGCCGCTACGCATCGCGGGCATCACCATGGAGGTGCGCAACACGCGCGATCCGTTCGGCAAGTGCACGATCATTGGCCCCAAGTTCTGGCCGGGGAACACAAACGACTCAGTGAGCAAGGCTCCTGAGCAGCAAGCAAGAATGACCAAGTCGGGAGTCTTAGCGATCACCACGAACGCAAGGCCACAGCTTTTGAAAGTTTCTTCGAGCGCGTTGTGTGCGAAATCCGGCTATTTGCATACTGTCGGCTACCTGGCGAACGTGTTTCGTATCCTCAGCGAGGCCGATGTGTCGGTGGATGTGGTTTCTTCTGAATTTGTTAATAAATTCAATGTATAACACGATGTTATCGCATGAAAATATGATGTTTCGCTGCAGAGAAGAAAGGTTATTTGATAGAAAATGGGGATATTGTTTACGTGTATAAATTAAATAAGTACCACAAATTTCGCACTGATAAACATGCGCCAGGTGGCCACTTCGACAACCTCGTTATCGATCACCACGGACGGGGACAGCAAGAGTGTGGCGAATCTGGCCAAAGCGAAAGCCCGATTGTTAAGCGAGCTGGGAGGCGGCGATGATGCTAAAGCGGTGCGCCTCGTGTCTGCCTCCGGCCCGACGAGCGAAGCAAGGAGCGAAAACCGCGCCGAAAAAGCGTGTTTTGAAAAAACGGAGAAGAATTATAGTCTTGATGGGTCACAGGGAGCGCCTGATTTTCCGCCGCGCCAAAAGTGGATGCAGGGTCAGCTACATGAAACTAGTGAGGATCCCGGTCCTGACGATCTCGTAGTGAGCATCGATCCGGACGTGGGAACTGTAACTTTGATTTTGGAATCGCCGGCCTACACGCAGCGCATCATGAAGGAGGTGTATTGTTATGGTGAAATATTTCAATGATACGAACAGTCAAAACGTTCACTACCACGCTAGGTATTGACATCTGTCGTCTTAGTTGTACATACCTTCCTGTAGTTCGGCACCCTAAATTGGTCCAACATTCTTCTGTTTAGTTGAATAGTTGAATTTGGGTGGTGAATGAAGTATTGTCTGAAATGATACATACGAGGCGCTGCAGTGGATGCAGCAAAACGACGTGCCCGTTAAAGTGGTAACGCAGGCCAGCGACTTGCAGGTTACGTTCGTGGTGGGGACCCACTCGAAGGGGCTCCCTGGGCAACAACAGGATCAGAAGGAGAACGGAACGATATCTAACGTCGTGCGCACCGTGGACGCGCTGCACAGGATGTTCATCGAATACTGACTGCCCGCGTTCGTGATCGACAATATTGTCAATAATTAGCCGGCGTATGCAATGGCATTGCCGTAGTGCAGTATATAATTAATTGCTATACAGGACCAGCAGCAGCGCCTAAGCAATCATACTCAAAGTATGACGAGCTCAATTGGTTGTTCCGTTGCGAGCAGATTATTGTTCAGCGCCCCCATTCACATCGTCGAAACATATCATGCATCTGAGGGAGTTGCAGGCGACGTAGATCCAAAATCATTCGGCAACGCATCGATGGTTATTGAGGAGCAACTCGGTTTCTTCCCCAGAACTTTGAACGACCTGATGAATTTTGAAAAAGGGAATCATCTATGATGCATTTGAGGGAACAACAGCAGATAGCTGGTGCGGTGTTTTCTTACAAAAGAAACAGTTGTTTCATATTGCGGGTTTCCCCGAAGAATAGAAAAGATAATCCAAGTGACCGGCGCATTGCGCTTTTAACATTGCGATTAAATTTGTGCCAGTCAATTAATACATACGCTTTAATAAATAACAAACGCAACTGTCAACTCGCAAGTAACACAAACATTCTCTACTGTGTTGTATAATAATCCCGGAGAACAACTCGAAAAAACATGGGCTGCGGCGGAAGCAAACCAGCAGAAGTACGGCTCGATGATAACGGGCGGTGGTCGACTGAGCGTGACTTTTTCACGATGTATGGTACTTCTGCTTCATGTCATTCCTTCTTTTTCCAAAAACTATTTTTCTTGTGGCTTTTCCTTGTTGGTACCCCTTCGTTTTCTCGACTCTCTATGATTGACATCAGGTAAATGGCGTTTGTTCCTGTGCCTTCCCTCTCTCGGGTCCCGCTCGTGCTTGCCTGTACGGCAAAGTCTCAATTAATCATAGTAGATGGAAATACCCAAAAAAAGGACGCGAGGGCGGGGCCCGCTGGGCCACGGCGCCGCAAAGCCACGTGTTCAAATTAGGACGGGACGGCAAGCCGCACAAGGCCGATTGGTTTTTCATTGACAATTTGCACCAGGGTGGGCGTCCGTGGACCTACAACGCGGGCGGGTACAAGCAGGGCTGGACCGGCCAGCCCAACTGCACCCCGAAAGGGAAACTGATCATAGACAAGTCCGGCGTTACGCGCATTAACCCGTACCCGTGTCGCGATGAATCGCGGTACAGCAACGACAACAGCAAACAGTCCCGGGGCAACACTACTGTGGTCAACGTGCAACAGGGACCTGCGCAACCGCAGATGGTGCCACAGCCGCAAATCCTCGTGCAGCAGGCCGCCCCGCAGCAACCGCAGATGATGATCCAGCAGCAGCAGCCGCAGATGATGGTCCAGCAGCAGCAGCAGCCGCAAATGGTAATCAAACTAATAACGAATAGTAGTACATCTATCAAGGACTATTCTAGTAGTGAAGCTTGTTTGTGATGATATCGCGATAGGGGACCTGTATCATGTGGTATCCTTGATAATCTCTATATGCCAGCC
>Ga0099797_100282_pt1 | contig 33722 bp, 17 predicted proteins | sample Uncmet_Sort48C_1_FD_89871 | JGI IMG/M metagenome (GOLD analysis project Ga0099797, IMG submission 89871) | Marine eukaryotic communities from CALCOFI LINE 67, Pacific Ocean - C012_Sort48C_1 | ecosystem: Environmental > Aquatic > Marine > Oceanic | place: Pacific Ocean: Monterey Bay | collected... | reverse complement strand
GCTCCTGCGCGAGGAAGTCAAGACGCGCTCATATTCCGGCCTTAAACATGACCCCCGGTTTTGGTCCGACATGCTGCAAAAGTTCGACCTGTCAAATTGTTATACCTCTCAAGAGAATGCGACGACGCGCTTGGAAGACCAGAAAGCGTTGACGTCGTGGGCCAAGGAGTATGGGGCCGGGGAGCTCGACAGCTTCGGCAAGATGGCGGGGACCCGCCAAGCTTCCGAGCAGACGCGTATTTTGTACGAGTACTACGATTTAACGGACGCTCGCATCAACCGTTTGTTCAATTCGTTTGATGCGAATAGCAATGGAAAATTGTCGTCCGATGAATTCATTGTCGGGCTCGCTTTGCAAGGTATACTGCCCCACGGAGAAGGCGAGGGCCTGACCGAGCTGGCGCATGACGTGCAACGCTCCAAGTCCCGGGGGGGCGCGAGCGTGCGCGATTTGTCCGGCAAGTTTGCCTCCTCCGTGTTGCGCCGGCAGTCGTCGTCGTCTGTGGACACGGTCAAGGGCATTCAGAACACGGAGCAGGCTGCAGATTCGATGCACGTCGAGGCGGTGTTCAAAGAGTCAACGAATTACAAATTGATGGAGCAGCTTTTTGCCGCTGTGGACGAGGACCAGGACCAGCATATCAGCAAAACTGAGTTTCGCATGTGCGCCCAGCGCCTCAAATTGTCCATGCTCCTCAACTCTACGATGGAGAGAGATACGCGCCTTGCCTTAACAAATTCCGAAAAGAATGCAAACCCAACGAACATGGCATTGATAGATTATGGCCCCACCGCCGTCGCTTTTGGCAACTACCCGATGGACAAGGGCGACCTGGAATCGTTTCTTTTCGGGGTGCGACCGCAGGAGTACAAGATGACGTGGCTGTCCGTTAGCCCGAGGCGGGAGAACGCTACGTGCGGCGTCGACCCCCTCGTGATCCTCCGCCTGGCGGTCAAGTATCGGCTTCACCCACTCGCCATCCATGATGCCATGACATTGGGAGAACAAGGCCCCCAAGTTGACGAGTACGGTGGGAAGTTTATCTTCATCATCCTTCCTGCCATCCGGATCACGAAAGAGACTGAAACGGAGTGGCGAGAGTGCTCTGCGAAACGCGCAAACTTTAGTCGTCAGCTGGACGCGCGGGAGGACGACTTAGACGACGTGGAGTTTGAAGAGATCTACGGCGCAACCCCGCTCGAGATTGCGTTGGAAATCCAAGCGTTTGGCATGTTTGTTTGCGCGAAGGCGCCCTACGACTCGGTGATCTCGATCGAAGATGGATGGCACCCCTTCAACATCGACTACGACACGACCCCCGGCGTGGCCGCGTCCATATCGGCGGAGCGGAAGATGTCTGCGCGGCCCGGGCTCTTTACCGGGATCATCGAGGATCTCGCAGACGATTTCAGCTTTCAGCGCCAGGGAAATAGCCTCACCCTCATGTACACCATGATCAAGAAGGCACTTTCGGAAGTGGAGAGCGTGACGGGGGCATACCAAACTCGTCTCAGCTGGTTTCAGCTGCAGCTGCAGCGGCAGGAGTGGCAACTGGAGCGCGAGTATATCCGCCAGCTCTTGAAAACGCAACGGGAGTTGGAAAAGTTGGTGCAGGTCATTCGTCCGTGCTCAAGCGTGCTGAAGCATTTAATCACCCTGTTGGGCCTGGACCGGTTCAAAGCTATGGACTCCGACCAGTTAAGCGAAATCAAAACATACTTGGAAGACTCCCTCGACCAGTTCGAGGTCATTGTTGACGACTTGGTGGCATTGAGTGCAGTGTGCAAGTCGTACTACGTCGAATACGACACATACCAAGACCAACGGATGAACCGTGTGTTGTACGTCTTGACCTTAGTAACCACGCTGTGCGTGCCGCTGCAGACGATGACCGGATTGTATGGTATGAATTTCATCGAAGACAGCGGGCGGCCAAGTTTGCCGGAATTGACGTGGGGCACCACGTGGGGATACGGTGTATTCTTCTGGGGCACTGCGATCGGTCTGACCGTCTTCTTCTTTTGCATGATGGCATGCTGTGGCGACATTGTAGAAACGGGCTATGCCCGCAAATGTTGCATCCGATGCTGCCCTTGCATGTCATGCTGCTGCGCGAAGAAACGCCGGCTACGTCGGCGTCGGCGTCGGCGTCAGATGTTGTGATTTGTTTGTTTGTTGTTCTTTTCGTGAGCCACTGCTGCGCTTCCCATAGTTGTGCCTCTACTACCTATTATAGTACAGTATTGTAGTGTGTACGAAGTACTTCTTACTACAAGTATATTATTCTTCCTGCGGTTGCTGGAGGCTGGACACCAACCCGCGCTCGGAGCTACCACCGAACAGCAGAACCCACTGGTCAGCGGATGAGCTGGGGCGAATGCGATCTGCGCGCGGATCGACCATCGTACGTTTAATAGTACCATCTATGGCCTCTTCTATCCCCGAGACGGTGGAGGCGGGGTGGTCCGGCTCCGTTTTCTCCATCAACAACCGTCGGCGACGGCGTGTGGCCACCTTACCGACGACGGCGCAGGTGTGCCCTTCCCGCGCAACCGGCCTGTCTGTAAATGCGGGGACTTCTTGCCAACTTTCCATGACTGGATCAAAAATCCACAAATCATCCATGGGCGCGTTATTCGCCCCTCCACCGTGAATCATAAGCCCCTCGACCATCAAACTTTCACCATCACCACCCACCGGGGACGCCACTTTGATCACGGAGGCGCCATGGAGCCACCTTGCGGGCGGCCGGAAGCTTGTGGGCAACACTTCTTTCCACGTGTTGGATGCAAGGTTCAATACCCAGACGTCATCCATCGGGGCGAAGTTTTCTGAGCAACCGCCGTAGATAACCACGGACGGGGATTCGTGTACGGTCATCGAGACGGCACTGTGCATCCACCGCGGGGCGGGGACCGAACCACCCTCCTTGGGCGGTTTACTTTCCCACCCATTCTCGGAGAAGGCCCACACGTCGTTAAACGGCTTGTAGCCATACGAAATACCGCCAAAGACAACTGCGCCGGCATCGCCCACAGTAACCATACTGTGGCCTTCCCGGGGCAAAGGGGCGGGCATGTCCAGCGCCGGCTCGTGCTGCTTCCACTTGTTGGTTTTAAAGTTGTACTTCCACACGTCGTTCATCAGCATCAAATTGTTGGCGACCCCGCCAAAGACAACCATCTGCCCGGCCATCTCGCACGCCGCGTGAAGCCACCGCGGCGGCGGCTGCACCTCCGTCGGCAAGGGCTGAAACCAATGCCGTTCGGCAATATTGTAGACCCAGATGTCGTTCAGGGGAAGCGCGACGGCGGAGAAGACTTGCGCGTTCGCCGTGGGCCCAGCGTGCACCCGGACCCCCGTGGTCGACTTCCCCGCGCGTGCGGACTGCAGGACGAGTTGGTGTCGCTCCAGGACGGTGCGCTGCTCCGTGGACGCTGCTAGGAGACGACGGCGGTCCGTCTTTAAGTACGCCTTGAGCTCTTGCGCGTACGGCTGTTGTGGTTCTTCGGACGGGATCGGCGCTAAGTGAACGACCTTGAGTTCGTCCGTGTCGACAGTGCCGACCTTCTTTGCCAGTCGGGCGGCCGCAGGCTTGACGCCGGGCGGCAAAATGAGGGGTGGGGGCGCGGGGAGAAACGGGGGGCGTCCTTGGGAGGACGAGGTGCGTAGCGTGGGGTTAACTGGTTTCCGTTTGACGGGCTTGGTCGCAGTTTCCAGTTTCCACCAGCTGCCCTCGGTCGGGTTGTACACCCACACGTCGTTCAGCAAGGACTCGCTATTCGAGACCCCCCCGTACACTAACACGTTGTCTTTCACGGTCACCATTGTATGCAACCAACGCCCGGGGGGACGGGGCTTGTTATCTGCCGGGGTCACCTCGGCGGGCACTTTGCCCTCGGCCTGGAACGGGTCTCCGGGGAATTCCTTGGAGTCGAAGTTGACCGGGAACAGTTTCGGAGGGAGTTGCGGCAAGGGGACGGGCTGGGACCCACCTTCGGATGTGTCCGGTTTGACTATGGGCGGGTTGTCGTATTTCACTTCCTTGGGCGGAATGTGCGCGGGAACATCCTGCGCCCGCAGGCTGGCCGCGCCCGCACTGGAGAACAGAGACAGACCCGCCACGAGCACGGAAGATACGGCGACCGCGACCCGGCGACGGGACGAGGAGGCCCGACGACGACGCGGCAAGGACGTCGTGCGATCCATCGTGTTCTATTTGGTTTGGTTTCTAACACAGCTAGCAACGACGACGACCACTAGTACACTCGTCGAACTTCAACAGTCACGCAGACAACAACAATAGCAACTAACACGCGTGTTGACAAAGGCGCACACAACAAACGGCAACCAACACGCAGAAGTGAGTGAGTGAGTGAGTGACGAAGTGAGTTCGTCGGAGGTCAACAAGAAGAGACAACCAACGTCTACACCGGTAAGGTCACAAAGTCAGGAGAAGCCCGTCCACACACGTTCGCACGTACACCGGCAAGAAAAACTCCACACACAAAACGCACGCAGCACTTACCTCTGGCAATCTTCCCACGAATGTCCACGACGCCCGACACCTTCCCAGCCCACCCACCCATCCTCCGGCCCCCTCCCTCCTCCCTCCTTCCTTCCTTCCTTCCTTCCTTCCCAAACACCAACGAATTGAAAGACTTTCTGGCGACTCGACCTGTCAGAGACAATATATTTGATAGACAATATGTACTTGTATACCGAGGATACACTACAGAAACATCAGTGGTTTACAAGGTACATCGAGGAAATACAGTAGTGTAATACCAGTACATACATGGTTTTAGATAGGTCATTATGGACGGCGTGATGGGTGGTGGACGTCTCAACATGGCACGTTTAGTAAATACATACTCTTTAAAGAACATATATAAATCAATATACAATACATATTGTACTTACAGAGGGTTATATTTTAATGAACCTGCAGATTCTGTGTCGAGTGATTGAAACATGCCATAGTGTAAATATACTTACAAACGACATTAGACTATGCAAAAGGATCCCCGGTACCAGGAAACGGCGTCCATGCGTAGTATTCTAAAGATCACATAAGTCCGACTTGCAGATAGGCGACGCGTCTTGACCGAGGGGGCGTCAAGTAGTGTTTGGATGAGGGTTATCCCCCCCCCCCTCCTTCTTGGACGGAAGGAAAGAAGACTATGATGTGTCCATGTACGGTCCGTTCCTTGGGAAAGGTCGACCTCACTTCATTCATTCATCGAGTCGGTACGGTCTATCTAGAGGTGCCCGTCAGGGTACTTGTACCTCCCGAAGGCTATGAAATCATCGACGTGGTGACTTTATATAAACATGTTGTATCCATAATCTACTGAACATAACCTCTATCTCACCCTCGGGACCCAGTCTTCACGAAGCCTGCTGTGTGGTGGTGTTCAAACGAAAGACAGCAACACAGCAGCGCGTCGACCCCGGTCCGGTGGTGTAGATAGGACCCTCACGTGGACATCATGTACGGTTGATCGTAGTCCTGGCGTGTTGGGACCCACCCGAGGACCCCAGGTCGGTCGGTCGGTCGGTCCCCCTCTTTGCGCCCCCAAGAAAGTGTTGAGAGAACCATCCTTCCTTCTTTTGACAATTGTGGACCCTACAACATGAAGAGTCTTTTACATGTCTTCCCCCGTTGTATGATATGATACTGTAAAATATCGATAGTTTGGATCTCTGTCTGATTTATCCGCACTATCTTCCTTTCCTCTCTCTGGTGCCGAAGAGGGGCAGTGCTGTGTCGGTGCTGTTGGGGATGGAAACATGGACACAGTACAGGGGCAAAGGCTCGATGCCATGGTTCGCGACGGTGGTGATGTGTGTATGCCATGCCCACACTACGAGACATTGTCTATATGAACTATACAATCTATCGAAGGAAGATGGTTCTAGTGTCTGCAGGTAGACTCACTGTAAGTCAGTAGATGTACTATAAAAAACCCGACAATGAATACCACCTTCCCCAAACGTTCGTTGCTTGGCGGAAGAGTGGGGGGACCTTCCCCTCCCTCCCTTCCTTCCTCCCTTCCTTCCTCGGTCAGTCATTCGTCCATCCGTCCATGTGTGTTGGTCATTGACGTGCGTGGTTGATTGTGTTGTGACAGTCACTGGCACAGACGGTTCGGACACGCGGAATCGTGTGACGCCGCACGGTAGTAGGTAGGTCGTTGTAGTCTTCCAGCACGATGGGGAACGGACGTGTGTTGTATCATAGAGGCCCGGCGTCCGGGGCCGGCCCGTCTTTTACGCCCCCCCCCCCGCCGTGGACGCCGTCTCGCGGCCCCATTTTTGTTTGTTGCTGCCCTCGTACTAGTGGCCGCTGGGTTGCCGGTGTCGACCCACGCGTTCGCCGCCACGCGGACGGACGTGCCGACGTTGTCGCCGGACGTGGTCAGCGGCCCCGTCGCCGCGTCGAGCGAGGCGTGGGCCACGCAAAAGGGTCTGGGGTCCGTCGCCACCAAGGCGCGGGACCACCTCCGCCGTGTTGCGCGGGCGACGCAGGAAACCAAACCGTCGCGCGAGTACGTAGACTGGGAAGAGGCGCTCACCAACTTGGCCACTCTGGCCGAGAAAGGAGGCGCGCTGAACCAGGCCGCGGGGGAGAAACTGGAAGCCGAGAAGGCGGCCATAAGCGGGGTGTACCCTCCCCGGGACGCGCTTGCCGGGCTTACTCTGAACGCATCCGAGACGGTGGAGAATGGAACGCGCGCATTCGTCCAGAGCGAAGCCGCTTACCGCGCTGCCATCGAGAAGGTCGACCACGCTGCCCAGGTCGCCGGGGAGGCGACCTACCAGGCGAACGTCGGAGAGGAGAAGACCATCAAGGCCACCGAGGCTGTTATGGACACCCTTCACTCGTTGTCCGGTGCGAAGGGGAAGGCCGCGCGCCAGATGGTCGGCATTGCGTTGAAAGCATTGGCCAAGACCAAGATCCTGCTCCACGGCGCACAGACGCGCAACGCCACCCTCGTGACCAAGGGGCAGACCACGCCCGACATCCTCGGCAAGGCGGCCGCGGACGTGCACCGTGCCGAAGAGATTGTTGTGCGGGGCGAAACCGCCGTTCGCGAGGCGGAGGCGAACCAGAAGCTGGCCAACCTCGTCAACGTGACGGCCATGGCCGCCCGCACCGCACAGGCAAAACTGAAGGATATCACTGTCCGTGGTGCTGCGCTGGACGCGGCGGCGAACGAGGCCAACATTGTCGCCAACCAAGACGACCTGGTCAACGCGGCCCTGTCGAGCAAGGGCGACGCGGACGCCGCCCACAACCTCCTTACCCAGAGCACCCCCCCCCACGAGAAGCTCCGCGCGGCCGCAAACGCCGCGGAAGTGTACCGCCCTGGCCTGCTCGCGGATCGTGCAGCCATCGCGCGGGTGACAAAGAAGGCGTTGCTCACTGCGGACGCGCAGCTGGACGCAGAGGAGCGTGCGGCCAAGGCCGTGGAGAAGGTGGAGCTCGACATGAAAGAGCTGCGTCCCCGCTTCACCAAGGACTTCTTGGCCCTGACCCTGGACAAGACGCTCGAGAAGCGGGAGCCGGAAAGTGTCGTGGACCAGTTTGATATAGCTGCGTTCCGCGCCAACCACACTGCTGCGCATGACCCTAGTCTGTTCGCGTCGGCTGTCATGGACGAGCTCACCCGCCGCGCCGCGCTAGATTTGAGTAGCGGCAATCTGGCCCCGCTCGTCGCCAAGCCCACGGACGCCGCGGCCGCACCGCCGGTGGCCAACCCCGAAGAGACGGACACCCAGTCCTTGCTCGCATGGGCCCGTGGAGCGCAGGACGCCGACCTTGTGCTGTCCAAGAATGCTTCGGCAATGACCAAGCACCTCCAGTCCTTGGTCGTCTCCGGCGCGGCGGACGAGTTGAGCTCGACGGTGCGCGTCAACGTCGCCCAAGAGAACGAGGAGGCCCACCTTGCCAAGCTCCGTGCCGACGACGCCATCGTCGCCGCCGCGCTGAAGCTGCTAGCGGCGTTGCGGAAGATTCGGGCCGACGAAGTCGCTACGAAGCTGTCCGTGGTCGAGCATGAGCGGACCGCGATGGCTGACAGCGCGGCCGTGGTGTCGGCTCACAAGGAGGTGGATCGCGTCGTGGAGGAAGTCGCGGAGACCAACCTCACCGAGAAGGAGACTGGGGAAAAGGTGTGGCGCTACCGCGTCGCCGAGAGCGCAGCCCACGTCAAGCTCGCCCAGTCCATCCGCGCCCTCGTTGCGGACACGAACCGCACGAATACGCTCAAGGCACGGCTGTACCACGCTCGGGCCGCCGTCGCAGAGGCAAAGCTTCAACGCTTGAAGGCCGTCATGGCCATCAAACGACACGAGGCGCGCCTAGCGATCCCGGACACGGGTACGTCACTCAAGGAGCCTCCGATGGCCAACACCAGCGCGACCGCAAAGGCGGTCCAGATGGCCGAGTACGACGTAGTGACAAACACGCGCTTTGCGCAGGCCTTTGAAGAAACGGCCATCCTACGATACGAGTCCCAGCTTCGTGTGGCGGAGTTGGCCATGAAAAAATCCGTCCTCCTCACCGCCGTCGCTTCCCGGCACTCCCCCGTCCCCGAGAATGCCCCTGCCGTCAACATCCTCAACTCCCCTACGGGGGCCACGGGGGCAGACGGCCCGAACGTCGCACCCGAGCCATCGGTCGACGACGTTGTAGGAAAGACTGCGACGGGTGCAGCCGCTGGGCTGGACGATGACGGTGTGCAGACCGCGGAGGGGCAACTGGACGCCGACATCACCCGGTTGATGATGCTCAGCAGTGCGAACGAGAAGCTGATGGTGGAGGCGCAGAAGGCAACCCAGGAGGCTGACCTCGCCTCGTATCACATTATCGAAGAGGAGAATGACAGGAACCATGCCGCCCAGCTGGTCAAGGCCGGTGCAGCGAAAGCCGCCGACACCAGCATGCTGGCAGCCGTGATGCCAAAGGAAGGCGTTGCAGCAGCAAAGAAGGTCATGGAGAGCATTTTTCAGACGAGAATGACCGACGCGAAAGTGCTCAACACGATGGAAGAGTAATTTATCATATGATATTAATTTTATGTACACCATGCACGCGTCCATGTACTGTTCGGTGTTTGGTTTCCATGACACAACTCCGATATCAACACAGCAACTGGAGGGAAGCGTTCCTTCACCGGTTATATGACCGTCCCCTCCCCTCCCTCCCTCCCTCCCTCCCTCCCTCCCTCCCTCCCTCCCTCATGATAGGGACAACTGGTTTTCCAAAGGACCTACCTATCATATAAATATGGTAGATCATACTTGGTATTGTATGGTACGATAGAGTATCCGGTCTTCTTTATTTACGAGTGTGCGTCTAACTCTAACTTCTCTCTCTCCTTCACGGCTAGTTTCTGTCGTAAGACGTAAGAACGTAAGACGGGATCGCCGCCGCCATGCTGGGGGTGCTGGAGGGAGGGAAGAGCACCACCACGACCCCGCAGAAAGGGCGTACGTTCTGTAGTCGCGGCCGTTAGTGTGCGTGTTTTTGTTCGCCTGAATAGTGTTGTTTATCGTCGATTGCCACATGTCAAAACCACCGGCCACGCTCATTGTTGGCGCTGCTGGCGCCGTAGGGAAGCGGCTGTGTGCCGCCCTGACTGCGCGCGGGCACCGCGTTATTGCCTCGGACCGTATGGAGCGTCTGCCTGGAAGCCTGAAGCGTAGCATGGGTGATTTGGGGACATGCGTCGGTAGTGTCGATGTGTGCGACGCCGGTGCGCTCCGGAAACTGTTTCAGGAGCACGCGGACGAGAACACCACGGTGTGGAACTTAGCAGCACCGCTGTCGGTGGAGACCGCATTGGACCCCTCCGTGGCCGAAGCGGTGACGATCGGCGGCATGGGCAACGTGCTAGACGCCATGGCCGATGTTGGAGCACGACGAATCTGTTTCACAGACTCCATTGGTTCATTCGGCGCGACTGCCCCACGCAGTGGTGCGACGGCACGGTGGCTGCACGAGAACCCCGCGCAAGACCCTGGCAGTGACTACGGACGTCAGAAGAGAGGGTGCCGGGACTTGATGGCGAAGTTCACGCGAGAGTGCAATGGCGACTCGCGCTTTGCTGTGCTGCCTGGGGTACTGCACAGCGAGGCCGTTTGGGGCAATGGTACCACAGAGTATGCTCTCGATGCCCTCTTGGCCGCGCCCCATCAAGAGAAAACACTTGGTTTGCCAACGAGCGATGCGTACATTTGCCCCATCGACCCGGACGTCCGGATGCCTATGGTCTTCGTGGACGACCTCATGCGGGGGCTGATTGCACTGCAAGAAGCGGACGAACACGTGTTGACCGAGCCGGAGAAAGGGTATGCCATACCAGGCCTGTCGTTTTCACCACATGAACTTTTTACGGAGATTCGAAAACATTACCCCGGGTTTGGTTTTCGCGTCGAGTTGGATGCGAACATGAACAAGTTTGCCAATTTGTGGCCCGACGACCTCTCCACCGAAGAAGCCTTGCGCGACCTTGGGTACGAGCCAGCGGTAGGCCTCTCAGACATGGTTGCAAATGTGCTGGGGGCGCACAATATACGGAATGTAAGGACCGCCGAGGCATTCAAAGCCATGGACTCGGACGGTGATGGCAATTGCAGTCGAGAAGAAATCGAAAGGCATGTGCGCAAGTATTTGGTGCGTGGGCGGGAAGAGTACGGCCACACCGGCCAGGAGGCCGTAGGAAAATTCGTCGACAAGTTGATGGAAGAGTTGGATACGAACAACGATGGCTGGGTCTCCTGGGCAACTTTCTCAGAATGGAATCGCCGTAACTCGATGGAGGACGAGCTCTGGAAGCAAGCTGCCAGCATCGAGGACAAACTACGAAAACAAATTCGAGACTTGGGACATGTGCCGGTGGCGTAGATTTTAAAGCAAAGCCAATCACTCACGCCGATACTGACTCGAATACTCATCGACACAGATCCGGTAAAATTGCTCCAACAATCAGTCGGGTGCTATACCGCCGCTAAGAATACTCTATACATACTATCATGCGTACAAAAATGTTGCAAACGATGGCAAAACCAATAATTACAAGTAGTGTGTGTGTGTGGTACTAGTTCAAAATGTGTGTCACCCTGCTTCCTGTTTTTTGAAAATTATCAGATAGCTTCTCGTCGGATGTAAAACCAGACTCTCTTTCACAAAATCTAAAAAAGGAATCCCCTCTACCGTAACACTGTCACTATACCAAAACCATTCCTTAGCATGCACTTCTACATTTTCAAAGCCCGGGGAGTCGAACTACATCCCGCCACCCAACTTGCGATTTTCTTCTTTCAAGCCGTCGAACTCCGCCTTTAACGTGCTCAACTGTCCCTCCAATCCGTGGACGCGTTTCATGAGAGCGTTCGTCATTTGCTCTTCCTCCTGCTCCACAGCCATAGCAAGTTCTTCTTTTGATGCTTTCAAAGCATTCATTCGTTTCAGTAAACCGTTCGTTATAAACTCTTCTTCCGCCTCGGACGCGTTGCTGAAGCTCCCCAAACGCGACTTCAATTCTGCGTTCTCCGCCGTTAGTTTTGCCGAACGGAGCCGCTCTGCTACGAGCTGGTTTCGGAGCTCCTCGATGGACAAGGTGTCCACCGACGCGGTTTCGTCGCTGGGACCTGACATGATATGAGAAGAATCATTCGCCGCTGGCCTTTCACCCCCGTGTCCACTCTTCCACTCTCCCCCCCCCCCTCTCTCTCTCACACACACACCCGGTGCCTTTCCTCCCCCGCCCTGCATGCCGTCCGGTCTACCTGGTTCAACTTGAAAAGTTTATTTGCGAATGGATCGCATCATCGTAGACTACGATCGCGGTACACTACGTCTCCACGTTCGCAGCGCTTCGAACGATCGGAAGGTTTGACGGAGGTTTTGGCGTCTTGGCTTTGGCGCGCATCGCACACGTTGCGTTGCACCTCTGGGCCTGCGACGGGTATGTACGGGCGGGTGCGTTTACCACTGAAGTCACGATAAGTGCAGTTTGAGGCTGGTGTCACAAGAAGCGCAGCCGTAAGAGCCAAACTGTGTCAGCGCAGTGCGAGATCTTTGGAGAAGTCGAAGAGTCGTGATGGCGGCACGCCGTTTCCTCCGGCCTCGCCGGCGGTGGACACGCCGTCTCGGTTTACACCGCGGGTTTTCTGCAGTGACTAGGGAAGCGCCCGAATCTTCAGGAGGGTATAAATCGTTTGGCAGCTTCCATTCAGAGGATGTAGAGGTGCTCATACGGCAGGGGGAGGATGAATACGAGCGACCGGAGATACCGTTCGATACGACAGTGTTCACGGAGTGGGCAACGGCCGTTCCTTCCTTGGAATTTGGGAAGCCCTGCAAAGAACACTTTTTTGTTGACCCTTCGTGGGTTTTTTTGAACCATGGCGCGTTCGGTGGATCACTGCGGATGATCACTGAATATGGAAACCGCTGGCGGGAGTATTGCGAGGCACAACCCTTGCGTTTTTACGACCGAATTCTCTTGCCACACCTCGTCTATTCACACCGTGCATTGAGTGCTTTCGTCCGGTCTAGTCCGACCGACCTCGTCCTGGTTCCAAACGCCACGACGGCTTTGAATTCCATCGTTCGCTCAACAATACGGGACGAGCGAGATCGTGTCCTAATGTTGGATATTGGATACGGTGCTGTGAAAAAGATCGCGGAAACCGTTTGCCAGGAGCGGCATGCTAGGTTCGATCTGGTTACGATACCTTTCCCGCTGGAGGGCGATTTCGAGTCGACGCTGTTTGAACGAGTAAAGCACGCATTAGACAAGCAACGCGCCCATGGGCGCACGTTGGTAGTATTTGATCATACCACCAGCAACACCGGATTAAACCTCCCAGTGGCTTCCTTGGCCGCTTTGATTAAATCATACGAAGGCACCTACGTCGCCGTTGATGGCGCGCACGGTCTCCTTGCCCAACCACTGAACATGCATGCGCTGGAGCGCAGTGGTGTAGATTTTTATGCGGGGAATTGTCACAAGTGGTTATGTTCTCAAAAAGGGGTTGGATTCTTGTGGTCCAAAGATGCGGGCAAAGGGTTGGCACCGTGTGTAATTTCGCATGGATTTGGTCGAGGATTTTTGAGTTCGTACATGTGGGATGGCTGCCGTGACTACAGCAGCGCCCTGGCGTTGCCACTGCTTCTGCAATTTTGGAATGAACGGTGCGGAGGTGGTGAGCGCGTGCGATCGTACCAACAAGAAATATTGCAGGAGGGCGTGGAGCATTTGATAAACACATGGCAACTGAGCCCATCTCCATTCTTAGCAACCCCCTTCTCGATGTTCCACGCACCCATGGCACTAGTACCAATGCCGGAACAATGTCAGAGGGGAGTGGGCACGTCGTCATGGGGAAACGCAACATCCGCAGATGCAAAAATGATGCAAGATGCGCTATACGAACGACACACGATCGAAGTTCCCGTAAAGAACGTTGCAGGTCGATTACACGTTCGTGTGAGCGCGCACATTTATAACGATCGACAAGATTTTGAGGCATTGGGTGCGGCAGTAGGGAGCATGACAGATCTCCTGCGATGATGATTAGTAAATACCCGAAGATATGGTTATATGATATTATAAATTTTATTAATTAATATAAATATTTATACTTATTCTTATATTTTACACAGCACCTAATGAGCAAAAATATGTGGAACGTGTCCCTTTTGCGTAAATATTTTTTGTGTCCTTCCTGCGCCGCTTGGGACAGCGATGTCGTTCCCTTCTTCGAAACTGCGTTCACGTCTGCCTTGTTTTCCAATAACATCTTCTACGCATGATAATTATCTCCCAACCCTTTCGTCCTGTATAATCACCAACGCCCGCCTTCTGGAAGGAAAACGAGAACACCACAAACGGAAGCAGAAAAAGCTTCAAACCGCCTTTGCTACAACTAGGAACACCACGCAAACGCTATCGCAACCAATCAAGTTACTAATCTTTCGCGACAACTTTAACTGGTATATTTCAGCAACTCCCACACTCTCACTGCTCGAATAGAAGCATTCTCGCAATCTCGCCGCGTGTGCATTCCTGCTTTGTTAGACTGCTTCACTGTATGGAAGGACTCTGAGTTGTTTTTAGACTGCTTTCCTAAACCCTTTCCCGAATCAAGTGTGTGTGATTTGTAGTCTACTTCAGGAAGATTTGGGGTCGTTGAACTCGAGGCGACCTCCACTGAAAGCAAAGGTGACCTAGCCGAACTCGAAGATTCACTCCGGCGCCAATTATTGCGAACTTCGAACAAATTGAGCTTAATCATATTCCTCCGCGCTTAATCATTGGATTCGTCCTCGCTTGAATCACTTAAAGCAGCAAAGCGGTTGGAGGCCTTTGGTGTGACAGGCTTGGCTCGTTTTTTTTTGGCTGACTTTTTAAGTAAACCAATCGGAAATAAGTCGCCGGTTTTGATGTTCATGTTATCCCACGTCTCTTGAGTTGAATCGCTAGATTCGTATGGTTCAAAGTGAGCCTTCCCGCAAGCGGCGCCACGTTTGCATTTATTCTGGCGCCAGTCTTCGCAAACTTCTAAAATGGACCATTTGGTATTGTCCCAATGCCTCATTTTTTCATCACGTGCACGTTTATAACCTATTTCAGATGTTTCAAAACGGTGGTAGCGAAGCACGTTAAAAAAGTCCTTCCCTACCATGTCTTGGAAGGAAATACAACATGAGCCTTCCGTGCCTGCAACAGCCTCCTGGGCAAAATGACGCTTCATCTCCTCGTCATTCTTCGCATACACTGTCCATGATTGCTGTCTTCCCCACACCGAAACCCTAACCGTGTAGGGATACGCAATCCGCCATTTGTCGCGATTTGCTGGCTTCCTTCCATCATGTTGCCATAGACAATTCTCTGCATGACGACAATATTGATGACGTTCAAAAGAAGGACACTCGTTACTGGAGAACACTTTTCTAATCTCGTCTTCCCTGTCATTGCGTACCTCCTTCAACGATCTGGAAGGTACTTTCCAATCTTCATTTTCAGGAACTTGTGTTCCAGTAAGTTTTTGGTCTTCACCATGTTCACCTTCCGAAGAATCATCCGAAGAATCATCCGAAGAATCATCCGAAGAATCATCCGAATCTATGTAGTAAACAGGTTTAAGACTTTTAGCGGTAGCATGGTCTTCATCTTCCTGAGAAGCAAGAAGCATATTTTGGTGATCTGGCAGATTCATCTCAGACGCTAATTCTAATTCAAAAGTCACCGCTTCCCAGACATCTCTGTCATAACCCTCTGCCTGCATCGCATACAGATATTTGACTTTACAGCCGTTTGTAAGCGTGTGGCTCCGGGCAACTGTCTGAGGGCAATACACATCGACTTCATTGGAGAAACGCACCCAATATGGTTCCTGCTTACCCGGTACAATCGACACGGTTCCGTTTATGAACTTTTTATACTTGGTTCCTTCCTGTTCTGGCGATTGGTGTGTATTTTCTGCCACAGCTCCTGCTGTTGTTGCAGAGCGCACCGATGTTGGGGCAGCAGGATTGAGCTGCAACAGCAAAAGATTCCCACCATCCACTGCAACTGCTGTGCCCTCTTGGGGTGTATACTCAACAGCTCGTTTCCCGATATATACATCTGGGTTAGGATTAGAAGTGCCCGATACACCGACTGCTTCATTCCATTTTGTTTCACTCCTGCTGAAAAAAGGGAGTTTGTCGTGCCGGGCAACTGATTTTATTTCACTTAATAATAATGTTTTGTCGATATCTTGCTTTTCGACCCTGCTGTCCTCGTTGATTTTCCAGACTCTCTTTTCTGAAGTATCAAATTGCTTTTTTCGGTAATACGAATCACCCCTCACGATTTTGTGTCCGCGATAAATAAGAAACAGCTCTTCTTCGCGGCGGAAGAACATAATATCAAGCGTTTCAAAAACCGCCCCACCCCCATCTATCTGAATCTTATGGAGCTGTTCGAGAGTACGGACAGACCACACTCTGAGTGTCATATCTTCAGACCACGATGCAATCTTATCGCCACAATATGGAGTGTAAGCGACGCGAGTCACGGGCAAATTATGGCCAACCAAAGGATAGCATGCCGCCTCCGTGTCATCGACTATATCCCATATCATTAGATTGTTGCTGCTAGCCTCTAGGTTCATCCCTGGTGGATTTTTAGAGCCGGCGACAAATTGACACCGATCCGGGGAAACGGCAATGCAGTATATATACCAAAAGTCATACTGATCCGATAAATAAGATTTGTTCGTATGTGGCATGCGGAATTCGAATACTGTTTCACCCGATCTCCAATCCCATACCTCAATCGTCCCAGTATGGGATGCGATTATGATGCGTTCGTCGATGAGAAACATAACGCCCGTTATTTGGTACGTATCCGAGGCTGCTGTTGAGGGATTTCTTTGCCACGTCTTCTCTTCCGCTATGCTCTTCTCCTCGTAGGCCATTTTCCATACGACTACTTCGCCACTATATGACCCTGTCGCTGCGTATGTTCCATTCTTGCTAAACGCGACAGGGCAAGATATTCGTTGTTTATGATTTACCACCGGGGACTTGTCCTCACGTCGGCCGACATCAAACGTCTTGATCAACGTGTCATTCGAGAGCGACAAGACTATATTGTCTTTTGTTGGGTGAAATTCGATGGAGGTAACCGTCGAAGTGTGGTCAGACATTTTAAGATAGGGCAACCAGTCGTTATGGTTCACTTCGGGTCGCACAAATGTCCCAATAATACCTAGTTCCGTCGCGTACACAATTGTTTTTCCATCTGAAGACACGTCAACGGCAGTCACATTGAGGTCTACGTTTCCAACAGGGACAAACAGGTTTGACTGAGGACAAAATATTTGAAGGAAAGAATCGTTTTTATCACTCCTATCGGGTATGAGTGCTGGTTCATAATCTCGAAAATCTCGATTGTGATGCGAATTCATGTTCTTCACACCACAGAGAATATCAGCACTGTTCGGAAAAAAAACGATCGAAGTCATTGAAACTGAACAGGAAATGGAAGGTTTGTGCTCAGAAACCTTCAATTTACTGTTGTGATACGTCCAACTGCGTAATCTACCATCTTGCCCCGCTGAGACGAGTTCAAACTCTTGACGGCGTTTGAACAACAGCGAATACTGCTCACAATCGAAACGTTCCAGCCTTTCTTCCTGTTCTTTCCACTCCCCGTCAGTAGCACTGAAAACGCGGATAATGCACTCAAATTTTTTATCAGATGTCTTATCAGTATTGCCTCTTTTCTCGGAGCATGCAAACATGGTTCCTGTGCGGTCGAAAGCAATAGAGTTGATAGTGATGTATCTTGATTCTTCGTTACGACGATCGACGCTGGGAATGCTAGTCCCACTAATGGGTGTCATTCGCTTGTGTGAAGAAATGTCCCACGAAAATATTTGTCCACCCTTGGTTCCAGCCAAAACACAGTCGTTATTTGCAGTAACGATTGCACTTCCGTTATATATTTCGTAGGATTCGATTACTTTGTTATCACACATTTTTTCAACATCAGGGATGTCATCTTTTACGGCGAAAATGGTGAAGTTGGCATCCCCCAATGGTATTTGCAAACATCCCCCTGAGCCATTTTGTAAGACAATGATTCTCTTTGAAGATTTTAGACCCTCCCCAGCAAAAAGTCCGCGCAGGCATTTTGTACAATGATACGGCTTGCAAAATAAGCCGAGGTCCTTGAGTACCTTCAAAACCTTTTCCTTCTGGTCATTTATCTTTGTTGTGTCTGTTCCACGTATAGAAAGGTACCTGTCAAAAATTCCAACATCAGCTTGTATGTCATTGACATTAAACAAGCGTATTGCGGGCACCATGCCCTCCCGGTTTGACTTGTGAAAGACGACGTCGCCTGCTTTGAAAGGAGCTACTGAATCTTGAAATATCTTCAGATAGCACAAGATCTCCCCACTACTGAGTTGCATGTACATCTCGAAACATTGAACCTTGTCTCCCTCATTCTCAAGTGTGCATTCTTTACCATAGCTGCGTAGACAAAATTGGACACGTTCCGCTTTTTTTCCGACATCATTGCAGACAGATAACGGCTCGTGTTGTGCAACAAGCTTTTTCGTTACACCGTTCGCCACTGAAATTATCGTTCCCGGCGATCCGAGAGAAGTAGCGACGATATTCTTGCCATCCGGGGTAAACGTGGCGGTGCCCCATTTGGCGCAGGAGTTTTTGTTCCCCACATAGGTTTCTATGCACCTCCCACTGACACTCTTGTTGGAGCCGCTCACTGAATACCATCCCTTTTCCCCTGACGGGCCTTTCCATGTATATACTTTGCCTACAAACGTCTTTATCTTAGGTATTTCTGAGTGTTGTAACACCGACACCAATTGCCCCGGCAACCGCCAGGGGTCACGTTTTAGCACAGGTAGGGCCAAACGCAACGCCTTTTGTACCTCCTTTAACAGCTCTGTTGTTCTGGTGTCTGAAACGTGGTCGGAAACGCGGTTCACATCTTCCAGCAGGGCATGGATTGGGCTGGTGCAAGCACGCTTCAACAGCCACTCGTAGTTCAAGATCAGCTTATCGCACGCTTCATTTGCCAGCCCACCGTTGCAGAGGTGAGCGATGCCATGGTTCAAAGCGTACGTACATGCTTCTTTACTCGTTTTATCCTCATCCTTCCACATCTCTACGCATCGCTGTCCCATCTTTTGATGGACTGTTTCTTGGTCGATGTTGAATTTCCTCTGCGTGTCTGATTTATTCTTCAACAACCACTCCAGAAGACCTTGATCGTCTTTCTGCATGACATAGTTTTCATCAAACGAGAATAATGTAGAAATATTCGCGCATGCGTCATCAAACTCATCATCAGTGAAACTGTCGTCTGCTTCTTTCTGTTTTTCTTTCAGGCTTGAAAGAAACATACGAAGGCCCAGAACCACGGATAGATCAACTTTGGCCCACGTCGCCACTGCATCGTCGTTGTTAAAATTCAATATTGACCATGCCCTCTTCCCATTGATCCTCGCTTTTCGAATAACGTTTGCCACGGAGTCGTTTACGGATTCATCTTCAGTTGCCAGTTTTTCTATTTGTTCCCATTCCATATCCTCTGGCCCGATGGTATTTGTGACCAAAATCGCGTTTAAAGTGTCGCGATGGAGTGGCCCTAATGAAACGGAGATTGTCTCAATCATTTCCCTTTCTCTCGACATGCCGGACATCCCCAAGATACTCTCCAATAATTCGCAATACATGTGTTCCATCCCTTCTGGCAATATTTTCTCCAATTCTGTCGCACTGGTGATTGGACCAGCTCCCTCCAAATTTTTAATTGCATAATCAACGTATTTAAATCTTAAATATGATTTCTTCACAATAATGTCTATGCATTTTTGTAGAACATCTGTATCCTGTCGATCATCTCTAACCTGCGATAATGCACGAACTTCAGTCTCTATCACAACCTCCGTACTCCCGAGTGATTTGCGAATTTTAAAACGCTGGGCAGGATCCATACCAATCCATTTTTTACACGTTCTGTGAGTCCCACGCCCCCAAAATCTGTGCTTTGGGAAGCAGTTCTTGACTTGAGCTTCAACATAGGACAATTTCATCGTCCCGTTGCCCCTTGCTATTATCGTGTGAACGTAATCCCACGGATTACGTAGCAGCACAACCTCCGCTTCTCCATCTGTCATTACAAAACGCTGCCAAGGGTCGTCCTCGAGCCACAAACACCACGTGAAGGTGTCTGTGCTTTGACACCAAGGACCTTCGATTTTCGGGAAGTGGGTTTTGAGTTCGGTCGCATGCTCATGTAATAATCTCAGCTCTATCCTACTATCCTCCCCATGTTCTCTAATTATTGTTTCCACGAAGTTCCACGCCTTCAGCAACACAACCTCCGTGTTTCCCAGGGTTTCTACAATTTCAAAACGCTGCTTGCGGTCTGACACAATCCATTCATCACAGGTTATGACAGTGCCGGCACCCCATGGAATGGGCAGTTTAGGGGAGCTATTTTGGAGTTGGTTCCAAACCTCGGACAACTTCAGCTTCCCACCAGCATTTTCTGTTATCGTTTCAACAAAGGCCCACATCTCCTGGTCTTCAGGTGTGTTTTTAGGCCTAGATTCTGGGGTAGAATCCGACACACGCAGTTTATTATTAGCAAATGCAAGTTCCACCTGACTTCGAATATCCTTCTCCTGTTCTAGGAGGAGCGTCGGCGTCCATTTCCTGCAGGGGCGTGTGCCCACGCGGAAAAGCCTTTTGCCAAATGCAGTTTCCAACACACTTATTATGGCCATATCGGCGCGACCCGTCACAAATAAGGTAACCCATTTCGGAAGATCAGCAAACCTTTTTATACATTGTAAAAGCTGTTGTTGGAACGTTACTCCACATTCATCCACTGCGTCAATAATAATGACCTGTTGGCAGCTGTTACTCGGGGCATCAATATTGTTCAATGGCTCGAGGATTAACTTTGTGAAAATACTGAGCGCATCCGGGGCTGAGTCTCTCCCTTGCTCTGTTCGTATATTCAAAATGAATTCAACGTCCAATTTACGAAGCTCTTTGGAGTACCCATCCACATATTGCTGGAGATGACTGGCGATCGTGCGTAACATATATATAGGTTGTTCGTAAATTGCGCCATTCCCACGCCGAAAAAAGAAATGTGCGACGACATTGTATGTCTCGCGTTTGTGCACCAAGAAGCTGGAAAGTGTAGATTTCCCAACCCCGTAAGTGTCAATGAATGCCAGTGCACGATAATCGGAACACAAGCCGTTGAATTTTCCCAAAAACTCCGTTCGAGAGTCAGGATTTAATTTGTCCGCCAACGACTCTTCCTTTTTAAAACCTGTTGGACTCATATTAAAATCGTCGGGCGTTTGGGGCAGCTGGTCTTTCAGCTCAGACACTTGTTCTTGCATCTTTTGAAGTTCCTTCACTACGGTAACCATTTCGTTCATACTGGGGAATTCCTTCTTTTCCAGCACAGTCATTCGTTTTTCAAGATTTATTTTACTTTTCTTCATAGTGGCTACATCATCTATCGTTTCTTGAATTCCCTTCATTATAATCGCCGTGAACAAATTGTGTCGTAGCAGTAGAGTATCGTTGATGCGATCTTCAGATCTTCTAAATGGGTGGGGGGGTATCGCACCATCGCTCTCCCAAAAAACAATCCCATGTACCTTCCGTCCAAACAAATTATGTACGTCTTGCGCAAACGGTCCTCCGTCTGCAGCCCCCTTCGTTCCATCTGATTGCTTCCAATCATAATGCTGAAGAGGTAATTCTGAGATTTCGTTTTTTACCGACGGGATATCTGCTCCCTTAATTTTATGTTTCCTGTCGGAAAAATAGTTGAAACATTTGGCTGTTAACTCTCCATGATATAAAAGTCCGCCACCAGTAGTAATTTCTGCACGTGCTTCCAATTCTTTCAAAACTTCCTTGGTCTGAGCGTGCTCCCTCTCGGATGTCTGAAGAGGAGGTTCAACTTTCTTTAACCCTTCTTTCTCTTTAGATGGTCTGGGTTGCCGTTTTTCGAAATATTCAAACGATTGTTTTCCTCCTTTTGGATTTGGATTGCGCCAAAAGAATTGCGGCTCGTTATCCCTCGTGTTCTGCCTTTCAATTGTTATTCCTATAAGCTTCATAAATGAGTTATTTTTAAGATAAACCACACTTCCTTTTGGATCTTCTCCTATTAAATCAGTTAAATTTAAGTTATCATGCAACTTTTTTAATGATGTTCCATCAAGCGTAATCTTCCAACCACGGGGACTGCACAGTCGAAACTGATACAGTTTATTTTGTTTTTTTATATTGGTGTTTGCTGGTGTTTGTTGTTTATTGGTGTTTGCATTCTCTGGCATTTTTTCTGGGACTTCCAATAATATGTTTTCGAATGTACTTTTACCTGTTACTTCTTGAGTATGGCTATTACCAAGTTTCCGCTTTTTGGATATTTCACGCAAATTGGCGTTTACGGGTTCTGACCATTTGTGTTTATCGTTTTTTCGAAATTCCCAAGAAAGACGAGGGGTTCCCGTGCCGGGAGCTTCCGCGGTCTCCGACGCCATCCCTGACGCCATCTCGGCTGACCAGGGAAATTTAAGCCAATGGATCGTTGTACAACAACACTTTCTGCGGGTATTGCGCGGTGTTCACAAAGGGTCACACAATCCCCGCCGTGTTTCGTCGTGGTCATGTTTGACTCCCCGCCACAGGAGTCATGGGTTCGTGGTGAAGCAAGTTTCGAGTTGGTGTTCACTTCCTATGCACACACAATATACAAAATAAAACTAACTTGTGTGTTGCTGGGATGAAGAATCAATTGATCCGCCTGCCTGTGTGCCTGTGTGTCTGTTCATAGTACCTCTTAGACCATTGTTCCTCGTTGGAGTATGGAGAGTAGGGATTTTTTGAAGTGTAACATAGAATACCTTTTCCTATAGGTACTCTACAATCCCTACTCTCCATACTCCACTCGTAGACTTCTCGAGATGCCTATCTGCGAACTGCGAACATTGGCGACTAGTGTACATCCATGGTTTTATAGGTGAATTCGTAGTTGTACTCCCCAGTCCGACACTCCATGACAAGAAACAAACTTCGACGTCCCTGTTCCCTGTTCCCTGTTCCCTGTTCCCTGTCTTGTTTCTTGTCACTCGCGCACATTCGTACTCCCTTCTCCCATTGCTATGTCACATATCACATAGAAGAGATTACACCACGTTATAGTATGCATATACCGTGTGTGCCTGTACATGGTTAAACAAAAAGCGTGTTTAACAAAGTTCGACACAGGACGCACACAGCATCGCGGGCAAAACGAGGAATGTTTAAGGTATATTTATTCATTTTAATGGAGGGGTGAATGATGATTATCGTAGTACTACACCAATATCAGTAACAATGAAAGCAATGAAACACAGTCAGGATCCCTTAAGGCATCCCCACACACGCGCGCGCGCCACCGAAGAAGTGAGAAATCGAACTCAACAAAACGGAAGGCGCAAACACAACTAACTAAACAACATTTCTTTTTTTTTTTTAACAACAATTCTGATGTCATCATTTAAAACAAGCAACAAGGAAGCCGAAGCCGAAGGTCGGCGGCCAAACAGCGTCGTCGATCGACGCGGGCGCGCGGGCCAAAGTCGTCTTTGGGCCCGGCGCGGGGAATGGCACGCAGTGCGCGCGGCTCGTCGCGGAGCGCGGCAAAACCACAAAAGGGGGAACACGTCAGTCACAACCGCGGTTTTCGCGTGGATCATTGTCGCTCGCTTACTTTGTCTTGGGCTTCTTCAGGATTTTCACTTCGAAGCGGTAACTCCAGCAACTGATATTGCAGGATTGTATCTTTCACGTGATGCAGACAGAAGCAGAGCTCTTCGTTTTGAAAGAGAGGCAGTTATCTTGGGCTATACTCCAACACCAAAAGCTGCAACTGACGCGTGCGCCGAACATGGCTACCGTGACAACGGAACCTGCATCTGCCGCCAAGGATGGCAAGGTGTTGCGTGCCAATCGATGATCTGCCCGAAAGACTGCAGTGGCCACGGCACTTGCGTGAACTTCAAGTGCGTCTGCGAACACCCGTTCATCGGTGCTGACTGCTCCGTAAATGCCTGCCCTGACGAATGCAGTGGCCGTGGAAAATGTGCCGATGGCGTCTGCCAATGTGCCGAAGGATTCCGTGGGCTCAACTGCGCCATGAAGACCTGCCCGAACATGTGTAGTAGCCACGGACAGTGCAGCGCTGCTGGCGTGTGCACGTGCGATGTTGGATTCTCCCACCGCGACTGCAGCTTCAAGGTGTGCCCGAACGACTGCTCCCGTCACGGTACCTGCAATGGAAATGGCACCTGCATGTGCGATGCTGGTTTCAGCGGGAAATATTGCAGCTTTATCGATTGCCCCAAAGACTGCATGTCCGAAGTTGGCCGCGGCCGCTGCTTCAACGGAACTTGCTTTTGTGCCCATGGGTGGGGTGATGCGGACTGCAACACCCCTGTATGCCAACCCCATGCCACGTGTAATGGAAACGGGCAGTGCTTGCTTGCGGATAAGAAGACCAACAAGGTCGCGTGCAAATGCCGCCATGGTTTCGCTGGTTCTGCGTGCGAAATCAAGCTATGCCCCAACCAATGCTCCAACAACGGGTTGTGCGCTAATGGCGTGTGTGTCTGCTTTGAAGGATTCAGTGGTTTGAACTGCTCTATTGCCACTGGTAAGAAAGCTTCCGTAGCCTCCCCAGTCGCCCAGAAAGAAGCGTTTACTGCGCCCAAGAGACAACGAGAGTTGTCAACGGCCAACGGTTCCGAGAAAACGCGCGGCTGTGGTCTCTGCAATTGTCGATCAAACAGCAGTTTACATGATCAAACTGCTGAAGATGACCTCAAGTTCGAACTGAACGCCGAGGAGCTATCGCCGCGATCCGACAATAACTGTGCGGACCCCCTGAAATGGCCCGAGATGTATTATAAAGACTTCCCTGTCCACATTCATCGAAACAATATATACGCAATTACGATGAAGGTGAGACTGTTGGATAACGTTTCGTCGTTAAAAACGAGAGTCAGCAATGCATTGGGGTTAAATAAAGCTGCTGTGACGTTACGCTACAAACAAAAGACGATGAAGGATCGTCTATCACTTGTTCGGTATAATGTCCAACGAAATGCCACGCTGTATCTTCTGGTTGACAGCGACGATAGACCAGTTCTGCTGGGCGGAGCACCGGCAGGTGAAATGGACACCGCCGATGTGGTTGAAGAAAAATTGAATAAGGGGGTAGGAATGAAAGCCCTGTACAAATGCACCATACCAAACTGCTCTCATACGAAAGCATTGAATGGCTACTCGAGGCATGCGGATTTAAAAAATCACGTGAATCATTACCATTTACGCAAAAAATATAAATTTAAATGCCCGGTTCCGAATTGCTCTCGAGGCCCGTTTTCGTCGAAGCGGAATCTGAACAAGCACGACGTTAAATGGCACAACGGTGACCATGTACAAAAACGGTACAGGTGCCAAATGAGCATGGGTTGCAACCAACACTTCCGCACAAAGGATCTGCTACTCGAACATATACGAGTAGTACATTTGTCATGCCAACGTTGCAGGAAATCTTTCGAAACAAACGAAGATTTGTTCCTGCATGAACGTTTGTGTGGGAATAACCTCCCTGCCGCCAAGAAACAAAGACAATTGTCATTGGACCATTTAGACGGTTTTGAGATGGGGTCGCCACTTAATGTGCAGCAAGGCATGGGTGATGTAAACCTTGTTGACTTCGACATGGCTAGTGATAGCTTTTTCGAAAATCACAAAGATTTGGGTAATACTGTGTCTCCCCGCCTGTTTAATCAAAGCGTTGAAGATGTACTCAAGTCCCAACTGAACGCCAGCGAACGCACGAAGCGACGAAAGCGATCAAATTCGCTCTTTTCAGAGGAGTTGGGTGAAATCGTTTTCCTGGAGAACGGCGATTACTCGCGTACATTCGACGACTCGGGAGACACACTCATAACCACATCTACCCGGGCTGGCGCCGCAGTTGGCGGTAAAAGAAAGGAACGCGACGGTGGCCCTAGCATGACCGAGGCAAAGAAAAAAAGGCAGAAAGTAAAACATCTTGGCTTCGAAAATGGCGAAGATTCGGACAATAACTGTGCGGACCCCCTGAAATGGCCCGAGATGTATTATAAAGACTTCCCTGTCCACATTCATCGAAACAATATATACGCAATTACGATGAAGGTGAGACTGTTGGATAACGTTTCGTCGTTAAAAACGAGAGTCAGCAATGCATTGGGGTTAAATAAAGCTTCTGTGACGTTACGCTACAAACAAAAGACGATGGAGGATCGTCTATCACTTGTTCAGTATAATGTCCAACGAAATGCCACGCTGTATCTTCTGGTTGACAGCGACGATAGACCAGTTCTGCTGGGCGGAGCACGGGCTAATGACGCTCCTAAAGATAAGCAAGGTGAAATGGACACCGTGAGGAGGAGGATGAGGTTGAGGTTCTGTTCGGTCCTTGACTCGATTAGGATGCTCGGCTGCCTTCCCCCACTCTCGGGGACACATACAAATCGAGAGTGTGAGAAGCCGTATGTTCGTCCTAACGAAACATTCCGTCTAACGTCGCCAAAACAGCTGTTAAGAAAAGAGATCTACTTGTGGATCTTAACTGCCAACGGTTCATTCTTATGTTGCCGTCGGAATAATCAAATTAACGGCGGTCGGACTACTCACCGGCACATCGCAGGTGGCCTTCCTGCCCGCAGCGGCGGCGAATGCATGTTAGATGCGGAGAATGTCCTGTGGGTAAATTTGGACTCTTCATTTTCCTTCAATAGGAAAGATGGGTTGGTATTATCCAACTACAACCAAGGGTACACGGAGGCAGTCCGTGCGATGGCCAAAGATGGAGCGTATAGGCCCATGCAGGCGATCCAAAGTCATTTTGAATCGTCTCTGGGTGGTACGAGAACCATTCTTTGTTTACTGTTTAAAAACAGTATTATCAACAATACGGACAACCGGTATGGCGTCCTGGCCGACACCTTACCGGAAGAACAAGAAATTCCGTGTGCGACATCGAACTCGGATTGTCCGAGGGTTCAAATCGGGACGAAGACCGGCCCCCAAAAGGATTTGCTCGAGCCCAAAGGCACGAGCTTTCGCCACCCCAAGGATGCATGTGCGGAGTACAATGTTAACATGATGTCGCTAGAGGCTGTGACGAATTTCCTCGCCGAGAACGCCCCTGCTACTCAGAAAGAAACCAACCCGCGCTCCGCCCCCGTGGATACGCGGTATGCGTGGTTTTTGCGTTTTTTGGGCAGCCAGTTTGAGGTGTCCGGGCTGCAGACCCTTGAACCCCAGTGGGTAACTGACGACTACCAAGGACGCTGGGATGATTGCAAGCTTTATTTGCTTCTTTCCAGAGATGCTTATTTGAAGGAAGTGGGGTCTGCCATGGCTCGAATGCAAGGGTGGTATCCTGACTTTATTGATCGAGATAGCCCTGTACTGTCCGCGGCGCGGCGCGTAGTTCAAGCATTGTGTGACACGCTAGGCCAGCCTGCAGTGAATAAAACCCTGGAAGGCCAACTTCGCGCGGCACAAAACGAGGAGCTAAAAAAAAGAAGAAAATCCCTCGATCATATTTGGTTTTCGACAGCCCACTGCTTACGCTGCTTAGGCAATCAGGCGTTACACAAACCAAAAGAAGCCTCGGATGACGCGACCACCCCAGATACCTATGCGGAGGCCGTCACTAAGACATTTTCCTTGGTTGAAACATACCTTGAAAAAAAGTGTGGCTACACCCTGGGCAATGGTATCAAGCGATTAAATGGCTTACTAAAGGAATTGTTCAAACAATTACCGCGGGTTACAATGGCAGAATTAAACGCATTGACGCAACTAAAGAGTAAGCCTTTCGACCAACGCCTAGCATTCTATGTCGACCATACGAATGGTGGAGTAAAACGTTCGCAGGCCTTTTCAAAGGCAAAAGTGGGCATCCATGCCTGGCAACAGCAGTGGAATGATTACCGACAATATTTGTCGGTCTGCTCCAGTGGTGACCACTCGACATTTAATCTGCGCGAAATTCGCTTGGCGATGATGCGCATGGAAAAATATTATGCGTGGTTTGTAAACCGAGACAGCGTAGTACTTGCTTCCTGTCGGCGCATACTACAGAATGTATGTAACTTCATGGGCCAAAGCTGCGAAGATGATTACAGGTCTCCGCTGTGTTGGTTACAATATCACTATGGCAGCAATATTACATGGAGGGATTGGTTGGATGCCGCGGGTAGGGCTAATGGGCTTGGCATACTCGCCGCGCACGAACCTCGACACTCTGGTGGCCGAACGACTGCACCAGCAGATTATGAGAGTGCTATAGGCTCCATTCTTAAGTTCATTCATGTATTTCTCCAGACACAGTGTGGGTACAAGTATGGGGATGGTGCGCGGAAACAAGCGCAAATGTTGTTTATGCAATTACCCCAAAGTACGCTGTTTGAGCAAGATCTTGCCGTCTGCTTTACACGTCGCGAAAGCAAGAGGCGCGCTTTTGAAGCAATATGCTCAGTGGTTTGGCTCGAACTGGAGAAGATTTTGCGCAGAAGCGAGATTCGGCAGATCCGCGCCAAAAAACATTTTCAACGTTTTGTGAAGAAACTCGCAAAACGCCGCACAGAGAAACAGAATAGCTTTGTAAAAGTATATGTGGCGTTACAAAAGCAGCTTGCCTTCAAATCGTCCGATTATGTTACAAACCGAAACCAAGCGCATCAAAACAGATACCATAAGGAGCAAGAAGAACTACGGTACAAAAAAGCGCGTTCATCTGAAAAAAAACAGAAGGAGAAATCGAGGAATGCGGCGTTTGTTACTGCTGACGGTAACGAAGTCACAGAGCCGCGTAGCTGTGATTGGGACCTCTGTAAAGGTGAATTTTATGCCAGAAAAAACTGCTCACGCTGCTTGTTGATAAATTGGTTCACTCGGGCGATGTGGCGAAAGGGGGCAGGGAAAGCCCCAATTTGCATAAATTGCGAAATTGCCAAACAAGCTGCCAAACAAGTGAGTGAAGCAGCAAGAGCAGAGATGGACGAAGTTGTGCTTCCAAAGAAAAAACATAAAAAGGATGCCTATGGCGAGCTCAAGGGAAATGAAAGTATTCTTGTAAAAAATTTCACCAAATACCAATTGAAACTCAGCAAACTAGAAGCAGAAGCAAAACTCAACGAATATGAGCGGTTAATGGAAATATATGATCTTGAGAAAATGGAAAAGAAAAAGAAAAAACTGGAAACGCGATTGTTGAAGTACATGACAGAAAAAGAAAGTGTGTTAAACCAACTTTTGCTTCTTTGGGGAGGCACTGCTTTACACAAAGCCGCATTTTACACGAATAATCCTGAGCTCATCAATGCACTCGTTGATGCTGGGGCCGACGTAAATGCTCGCAATAAAGCAGGTTCGTCACCACTTATGTGCGCGGCATCAAGGAACAATCACCACTGTCTCGAGGCATTGTTGTCACGAGGTTGTTCGAAAGCAATTATTATGGAAGTGCTGGCGTACGAAAACATTGACGAAGTTGCTTCTTTATGCTCGGAGGCCATAGACCGGGAAGTCGAGTGCATCCCCTCTGCCAATTCTCAAACCGGTGTTAATAGCCTAGATGCGAAGAATGTGGACCGGGAAGAGTCGAAAAATGATGGTTCTGGCGATACTATGACGACATCTAGCCGGCGGGACATGGCTGGCGAAGATAACTGGGAGCCAGGCGATGTCCATGAGCGAGACCAAATAAATGTTGCTCTCTGGCAACAAGAGAACGAACGTAAAATAAATGCAGTCACAGCAGAAGATTATGAAGTCGCGAAAGCAAAAAATGAACGAAAAGGAAACTGGAATTCATAAAAAAACACGATTGATCATTATTATTTCTTGAGATGGACGAACTTGTGCTTCCAAAGAAAAAACATAAAAAGGATGCCTATGGTGAGCTCAACGCGACTGTTGAAGTACGGGGCAAAAAAGTAAAGTGTGTGATTAAACGTTTAAAAGAAATACTAAGTAACGTAAAAGTAAAACGTATGATTAACGTTTAGAAAAATAAAACATTTGCTTAACGATTATAATGAAAATATTAAGGCTGTATTTAATTAAACGTTTTCTGTCTCAAATATCAATTTAAGCGGACTCCATCGCTATTTTCTTCCATACAAAAGCGTCCTTGTAACTGAACGTTCACAATCAAGAGAGTGGTCTTACTCCAAATTGGATTTTTTTCCTTCAAATTTTTGATCAGTAACTTTTACATTATAACTTAAGCATCTGTATGTAGAGGATTGTCTTCTCTACCTTGACATAAAATCATCACATTGTGTTTATATGTGAGTTGTCTAAGGCATTTTCTAGCCCATTTTTATACCCACTTATATTGATCACCATGTTCCGTCTTTTTGGATTCCTGGTTGGTTTCCGTGGTGTAAATTTATCCCGATTCTTCGAATGAGATCCTAAAAAAAACAATTTGAAATGTAAAAAAACAATATAAAAATATGTATAAACGACTAGAAACAACAAATTTATTCAGGTCATCATCATCGTATATTTTAAAATGATAAAATGCGTACAATGCAATATGTATATATACTACCATATACGATATTACATATAAGTGACCTTCTCCTTCGTAACTTACAATTTACGTATGTTCGAGGTATGCGCTACTCTTTGACTGGAACATAGATAGTCGATCGCTTGGCCAATTCCAATTCCTCTTCCGCTCGCTTTATCTGCATCTTGATTTCGTTTACCTTCATTGTGCGTCCCGAAATTTCCTTCCATCCTATCGCTTCTTTCAGGAAGGCCTGCTTCTGGGCCAGTTTTGCGCGCAGGATGTCCAGTCTGCGTGTTCGGGTGATTTCAGTGAAGGCTACAGCAACCTGCGGCTGAACGTTATCGTCACCCGACAGTATCATGTCCTTCGCCAGTAAATCGGCCATGGCACGATTCGGTCGCGTACGCCCCGTCTTTGCGCGTGTGGTTAAGACCGTAGACAAAGCGTCTAGCTTTGCTTTATGCAAACTATTTATTTTCTTGGCAAATACTCCTTCGTCCAACAAGTACTGTGCGGCAAAGCGGACTCGCCCTGGATCCAGACCATACCATATGGCGGGCGCATTCCGTGGCCATTCTTCAATCGTTTTCAGCGGCCGCAAGCTTTTGTCTCGCGGCAACGCCCCGTCTACGATCTCTTGGAGACTATTAGGCAGCAGCAGCGGGCAGACCGGGATGTTTTTGATAAAATTGCCAGATATATTGCACCGCGATGGTCCCAACAGCAATTTTGGCTCATGGCCTAGCAATCCTAGAATTTCTGTTTGTCCCTTCATAAAGATCTGGTCCATGTCGTGCAGCATTTTCTCGACATAATTTACGGTTGTCCTTTTTCTACCTGCGCTGCCTTTCAACTGGCGCATATACGACCAAGTGAATGGGGGTCGCTGGGCGACTTGGACAGACTTTTGATAATTGATGCGCGCCCCAGCACCCAATTGTTCCCGCCATCGATGTACGGCTTCACAAACGTCCAAAGTCGCCGCCGTGATCTTATGAAACAACATTTGGTACTTGGCGAATTGATTCTTGGGGCCGTTCATATACAGCGTCCCATCCACACGGCAACGTACCATATGCTGCTCAAGATTGCTTATGCACAATTCCCGATGTGCCACTGCTTGGCCTGCGTAAATGCGCGCGGTGTCGTCGCCATCCACCCAAGTGGTGTCCACCAGAAACTTTTTTTCGTATTTCATAGTTGTCCATCGTTTCTGCAATTTCTCCTCAGGCGTTGACGGTCGTGGTGTCTCATCCACGACGCCTCCCGTAAACCAGCTCGGGGCTTTCTTCTTGTTTCGATGTTCTACTTTAGGGATAAATTTGGGGCGCCCGCTGTCATTCCACTTTGCCATGCGGTCTAAGAAGTTGAGCTTGTTTTGGTGTAAAATGCTCCTGCTTTCTTCGCTGCGTTTTTGCCAATAAAAAACACTGCTGCGCTTATTCTTTAAGGCCTTCTGCACTTGGAAGTATTTCTTCACGTAACCATCGCTCCGCTTGCGCAACGGTATCGTTGCGCTAACTCGTCGATCCACGCCAGTGTGGACACCATCGTCCTCGCAGGCGTAGTATCGATAAGCAGGACCATTTTTCTTTGCCGTGGCCATCAACAAAGAGGGGTCGAAGCTATCGGTGGGTGTGGTGGCACTCAGAGACACTGGCACCCCGTCAACCAAAAATTTAGAGTCCAGCTCGGACCCACCGCAGAGGGTTCGATCAAAAATGGATTCATCAGCAGTGTTTAGGTTTGCCTTTGGCAGATTTGAAAAGGACTTGCCTCGTAAAATATCTTCCCGGTCGATCGTCGAAACCACTTTTAACATGGACATCGCTCCGACCAAAATTCTCTCTTTCCACCAATTGCCTTGCCGTTCTTATGCATGCGTTCCACTGCAAGCAGAACGAAAATTTCCTGCCGGCTGTTCGATGATTTTGCCACAAGAAGCAACAAATCGCCCCTTGGGTTTTTCAAAGCTGTTCAAGTGATGCCTGAGTGAGCAGTCGTCTAGTGCAATGTTCAGGGGGCAACACATTGAGAGAGGAGGGGCACTTGTTGTCGTTAGTAGGTGCTAAAACGCGCATTGGAAATTGGAAACGGAAACCTGCGATATATTAGTTGTATTACCTACCGACCTTTACCTGTACGAGAATGGTAATATTAATATCTAATGCTGTGTGTACGTACGGTTACTACGTTACTGTCGAAGGGACATTTTATGCAGAGCGGCCAAATTCCAACACCAATCATTGATGTCACGTGCTCTGACACATGCACGCTCCTGCCGGTTGCCTTCACACGAAGGACTACACCTGTCCCCGACCTGCTGCCATGGCGTAATCAGTCTCTTTTCTTTTGGGCCGCCGTCTTCTTTGTTACCGGCGACTTCGAGCGCTTCGGGGAAGCGGCTATTTTCTTCATTGCCTTCAAGACGGACTTGTCCGCGTTTTCCACGAAAGCCTGTATGTCCGCCTGTTTTCCGCCTTTGGAATATTTCCTCGCAAAGTTGTTGAAAAGAACGTACATCGAAATGATGTATATTAAGTACAAAATGGTGATGTTGCGCGGTGCAGGGCAATCGTAATATAGCAAATAGGAAGCTTGAGAGATCATAATTAGAAATTGCAACATTTGTGCGTTCGTGATCATCATCTTCAACGGCTTCGGGACCACCACGTTCATGGCAGTGACAAAGTAGTAGAAGTACATAATGGCATGGATAGTCCCGTTTAAGACAATCGTCAAGTAGATATCCCCGGAGTAGTTGAAGTTGATATTCATCCAGTACACTATGAAAATGGTCGTGTGGTGGTACAAATGAAGAAACGAAAGCTGATCATACTTCCGGCGGGCCACGATAAACACCGTATCGAAAAAGTCCAACACTTTGGACAAGTAAAATACCCATGTCACATACGCCATGCCGGTATCATTGATATCGACCGCGTTGCACACCAGCTTCAAACCGCGGATCTGGTGCTGCCTCAATGCTTCGTATACCATCCAAACGCAAAGCCCCACTTGGACGGCGTTATAGATAAGTTGGAACACAACGATTGGGCCTTCGCGTGCAATTTTAGCCGCCAACTTTTCCCCCTTGATACGTTTCGCAAGTTTTCCATCGTGTATAACCATTTGCGCAACGTACATGAAGCTAATGAGCCCGACATACGCGAAGCAGACGGTCAGCATATATTCTAGTTTGACCAACGGCCAGTCGTTCATGACTCTGCGGCTGCGGTCCATCAACAAAGGAGGGGCGAATGCCCCAGCGATACTGCTATCAATGCGCTTAAATACGTCCGTCATAATGCACACAAAACAAAGAATAAGCAGAAACGGAATTTAAAGTGTGAACCAGTGACTTCCACGGTCGCAGATCCCATGCACCATCCCACCCACGCCAGCACCCCGCGCCACGCCCTCCCGCCGCTGAGTCAGCGCACTCATGTGTAGAGATCACATGTGGTAGTGGTAGGTCGTCCGTAGTCAACTAACGTAACATCGAA
>Ga0099797_100281_pt1 | contig 33726 bp, 16 predicted proteins | sample Uncmet_Sort48C_1_FD_89871 | JGI IMG/M metagenome (GOLD analysis project Ga0099797, IMG submission 89871) | Marine eukaryotic communities from CALCOFI LINE 67, Pacific Ocean - C012_Sort48C_1 | ecosystem: Environmental > Aquatic > Marine > Oceanic | place: Pacific Ocean: Monterey Bay | collected... | reverse complement strand
ATGGGCAAAGCCGTTATCATTAAAACAAGAGCATAAACGATTAAAACGTTTTATGGAAGTCAACAAGGCAGATTTTGACACCCGCGTATGTGCACAATCAAATCCAAGCGTAGATACGGCAGCTTTAAGACGGGATCACACGGATTTAAGAGAAATTAGGCGTAAACGAAAAATTGTTAAAGCAGAGAAAACTATGAACGAATTATTAGACGATGCCAAAAAAGCACAGGAAGCATTAGAAAATAAAGCTCTTAATGAAATTGGTGCCGGAAAGAAAGCAAGAGTTGTTGCTGGTGGAAAAAAAAATGAATTAATACGCAAACAATTCGAGATGGAACAACAAAGAAAACGCGAGCAGCTAAAAAAATTAATTGATGGTGTTACACAGGCTGAAGATAATGTTGTCGCATGCATCTTGAAACACGAAAATAATGTCTTAGATGTACAAAGAAAATGCGATGAAGCTGTTGATAAACACGCGCGAGCAGCGTTAAAAACAGAACAAATACATGCATTTGATGAATTGACCGAAGCTTTAAACAATGGTAGAAGTATTAATTGTGATTTAGTAGAAGCTGTTGTGAAGTGGAGAGAAGCAAAATTGACGCTAGCAAAACATCGGGGAGAGGACATCGTGGAATATGTTGAATATGATAAAGATGAAGATAAAGAAGCTGAAGAATTAGGCCCATTATCAGAGCCTAGTGCATTACCATTTTTATGGAACGGCAATAATATATTGCTACATATGATTCATGATTTTGATTTTTTAGACAATTGCTATCAATTGACAGAATGGTATGGGCCAGATTTTAAACTCTTAAGTAATCCGTTTATGTTGGCTGTTCCGGTATGGGAAAGAGCAGCAACGCCATTGAAAGCAACACAAAGTGTGTTGGTAAATGGTGTTCAAGTTGAAAGAATCATACCACGTTTAAGGGATCGTAGTGAACGCCAGGCTAGGGCATTAATGGCTCAAAAAGCAAGGCAAAAAAAAAGTGCTTGGTGGTGGCCTGGAAATAAAATACGCCCAGCTGAATATGAGCGGGTAAGACGCGCAGAAAAAGAAATATTTAACGAAAGGCGAAGAATTTCTCTAAAACCAAAGCATACCTCTCCTACAAAATAAGCGTGAAAAAACGAGTTCTTAAAAATACTCGTGTATAATAATATTAATTATGCGCGTGTATTTTATAATTATATTCGTACTTTAATATACGAGTTATTTTTATTTTTAATCACTATCGTCATCATCGTCGTCCCCATCAAATAACGCGTTAACTTCATTTTGGTCTGCTGTTGAGACGTTCGCCTTCTCAGTTAGTCCTTTGTTACTGTTTTCATCCTCGTCATCGTCATCGTCATCGTCATCATCATCTACATCCATCTTTTTAGAACTTGTATCGGCGCCAGTGTTTGTTTCAGTATTTTTATCTTTGGCATCCTTCTCTGAATCGTCATCGTCGTCATCGTCGTCGTCTGAATCATCAAAGAGAGCCTTCTTTGACTTAGCAATAGCTTCATCATCACTACTATCGGAATCGCTATCACTAGAACTATCACTAGAACTATCGCTGGAGCTATCACCGTCACCTTTAGTTTTCTTCACCTTCGGTTTCTTTTCCTTCTTTTTACCAGGCACTCGCTTTCTCTTTTTATTTTGTTCACGAAAAATATTTGCCTTTTCGGTGAATTCTTGTTGTCCAGTAGCCCACTCTTTTTCCTCATCCTCTTTTTTTTTGGCGTCTTCTATATCCTTTAATCGCTTCGCCTCAGCCTCTTGTCGCTCTCTCTCCAACTGTTCCTCGCGCTGTTTTTGAAATTGCTGATCACGCTCTTCTTTACTCTTCACAGCGGTTCCCAATGCTAGTTCAACCGGCTTCAAATGTTCTGTGCAATTTTGTACGAATTTTTTATCGTCTTCAGCTTTATCTATCTCATCACTAGCTAAAGTCATGTACCATTGGCGATATTTTCTTGCAATAGTAAAATATGATTTCATACGCTGTAACTGTGCGACTTTGTCATTTAATGAAATTACCTTCTCAAAATTTCGATACATATCGGTAGCAATAAGAAACATTATTGAAGAAATTTCATACCAAAAATCTATTTCGCCTGGAAACATTCGCGCAGCACGTTGCAGAACCTTTAGACATTCTGGATTTTTACCAGCTTCCTTATATGCTGCTGCCAAATACGATAAATGTAAGCCAGCTTCGCCGGGACCAAATGATTGTATACATGTTTGAAACAGCTGAATTGCGGTTGGGTACTTTTTTAGCTGTATTTGTATTTTTGCTAAATTAATAGCTGGATCCGGGGCATCAAATGATGCATCACGAACTTTTGTAAAAATGTCTCGCGCGTATGTAAGATGGCCCCGTTCAGCTAGTACCATTCCTATACCATTTGCTGCATATATATTTGACTCGTCCTTATGTAGTACTCTTTTGTACATTTTCAATGCATGATTTAAATGATCCTGTTTTTTTCGTCCTTCACTACTCATAGCAGTTTCAAATTCAATGTTGGCCAACGACAGTTGCGCATAAACATCACGTCTACCTGTTTTTACATTTTTCAAAGACGTGTACATTTTTTTTGCAGCATCTACATCACCCGATTCTAAATGAATGTTGGCAAGCAAGTTAACTGCTTTATTAGATGTACCTTCATCGTAACTGTTCATAGCCTTTTTTAAATATTCAACAGCTTCATGATGCATATTTCTTTTGCTGTAACTTTGCCCAAGGCAAACATATGATTCCCCGTAACCAGGAAAATGCTTTACAATACCACGATGCAAGCGTTCAGCAAGAACGCGATCACCCGATTGTTCTAAATACAATGCAACATTAAAGGTTAATGTTATATTTGACTTCTCATATAAATAATTACTTGATTTCTCTTCCAGAAGATCCTTTAAGGTTTCATTTTCACTATTACTACTATTACTACCACTACCCCCTTTTTTACTTAATCGCAAGGCCTTAACAAATTCTTTTTTTGCATTTTTTAAATCACCGAGTTTTAGGTACAAAATAGCCACATTGTTTATAAGTTCTGGCGTCGGCTTTTTCCCGTGGACTTCTGTCATAGCTTTGATACTACGTTTGTATAATTTTAATGCTTCTTTCTTTGATGAATCGTTGCCCAATGAACGGTATAAATTACCAAGTTCCAAGCGCGCTTCGTAATCAACGTTATCCAATTCAATGACTTTTTGCAAATATTTAATTGCAGCTTGAATTCTCTTTAAATTTGGGTTATTTGCATATATGCTACCAAGTACAAGTAACAGCTCTTTGCAAGTAGGATTTTTTGCCAATCCTTTTTCAAAATAGCTTAAAGCATTTTTCATATCTTCATTATGCAATGCCATTTGACCTAAACCTAGGCATAACGCGGGATTAAACAAAAGCTCATCATTGTTTTTAAAATTGCTCCTCGCTAGCTTGTAGAATTTTGTTGCTCGGCCAAAGTTATTTTCTTTATGATATGTACGAGCCATTAGAAGATAGGCCTGTCCTTTAATTTCAGGATTTATGGTCCGTTCCACTGAACGTGAACATAATTCAATGACTTTATTATATCGCATTTTATTGAAAAAATGATAGGCTAAACCATTTAAAGTTGTTGCTAAATTTGGGTTTTGGCGATGCGAATTAAATAGATTTGTTACATTTTTCTTCACTGCACTCGCATCCTTCGAGCCTAGCTCATTTTCCATTTCCAACATCGCTAGGGCTGTCAAAGCATGTGCATTGTTGACATCCAATGTAAGGGTACGTTGATAACATTTTCTTGCCATTTCTAAACTATTCATTTTTAAATAACAATGTCCTAAACATGTACGAACGTCCGGTGAGCAGGTTGGGTAGAGGGTCAAAACTCTTGAGAAAGTTTTTAACGCACCTTTATAGTCGCCTTGTAAAAATTGAATATTACCTAAACCTAAATTGCCAGCATAGCTTTTGTTCTGAGTCACGTCCATAGCTGCATTAAATGCTTCACGTGCGGTACGATAGTTATTTTTGTTTGAATATAAGGCTAAATATCCTTTTGCTACCCAAATTAGCTCACTTTCCTCTCCTAAAGATTGGATTTCGTCTTGTAACAAAGCCGTTGCCTCTCGAAAACACTTATCTGCTTTAAAGAAATGCTTTTCGACAATATCACTAGATAAGTTTCCTTCTTTTGATGTTCTATATAGTTCTGTGTGGTATGAGCCTCGTGCTATTACAAGCAAAGCCCTGCCTTTTCGATCTTCTGTTTGTGTTTTTGCAACTTTATCGGCTTCGTCCAATACTTTTATAGCAGCATCATTCTTACCAAGTTGAAAATATTGAATAGCAAAATTTGCCCATACATCCAAGCTTGGAACTTCTACCTGCAACAATTTCAAAACACCGTCAGCGTTTTGTTCCATATCGTCCCTAAAGACGTGAACAATTTTATTGCCTTGTATTGATATTTGAATACCATGGTCGTTAAAGGAGTCGGCCATGCTGCCTTTATAATATGAGCTATTTTGTATATATGTTACACGAAGAGAGAGAGAGAGATAAACTTATCTGAAGGCTTTATTTCTAGGTAAATACAACGAAACACTGTAATCACAAGCAAGGCAATGTGTTAAACGTCCGCGCGTGGATGGCAGCTTGTTTGTGTTGACGATAATGTAGTTTCGTCACGGGTGATAAACTGCAGTATTACCATTCTTCTGCCATTATATATTATTATTTTAAATAATAATAATAATAATAATAATTGTTGTAGGCCAGGTAGGCATAAATAATAATAAATAATGCAATAATAATATTATATAATAATAGACCACTGTATTGTTTTAAATAATAATTATTTATTACTATGTAGAAATAATAATAATAATAATAACAATAATTATTAAAAAGTGGTATAAATAATAATAGTAATTATGAATGAAAAAATGAATTTAAATACTATACTGTAGTAATAACAATAAAAAAGCACCATAATACTACTACTATACATAGTATACATTACTATTAGTAGTTGCTGGCTAGGCGATCCTATATTTTTAATACTACCATGCAATAAGATGAACAGTTTTTGTGTGGACAAGAGCCGTGTCGTGTTTGTCCCGATGCTGTCCTGCTGTACTACCACTGGTGGTATTGTAGTATGCTATCTCCCAGGGATCTCGGTGTGCCTTGGATACCAGGACGGCACTATTGAAGGACACTATGAGCTATTTAATATTAGCAATAATGTACAGTGGAACAAAACAGCGTGAATACCTTCTTAATGCGAGAGAATACCAGGTGGTAATGTAAGGATTCTATTTCATCTAAATTTAGGCATCTTTTTCTATTTTCACATGATGTGTAGTTATAGTCTCTGTTGGTTTTTGTAGACACAGAAATATATCATCAAATAATATAATAATATTAATATATGGCTGACCTTCTTAAATTTATTATCAGGTATTAATATTATTTAGCACATTGTGATGAATGAAGAAGTTTTTTATTTTTTATTGCATTAAAAATTTATTATTTTTTTTTTAATAAAATAGATCTATACTGTATAATAATAATAATATTATAATATAATATAATACTAATAAATAATAATTATTATTATATATATATTATACAATAAATATAAACGTATAATATAGCACTATAAAATAATTATTAATACTAATAAAGTGTAGTTGTTGTTGTTGCAGTAGGTAAAGGATTGGGATTGTTAACACAGATAGGATCATCAACATCAGGGAGACACATATGCACGGCATTTCGATGGATGAACCAATCCGTGCATTAGATTCAACATAGCAGCAAAAAGTTACAAAAAAGAGAAGGCACATAATAATAATAATAATAATAATATATACATATAAGTTACGATAGAGATGGAACGTACCAAAGAGGAAAATAATAAAAGAGGAACAGTAGTACCAGACGGTGAAGAAAATAGTACGAATGTTAGAAAACAAAAAATTAAGCTGATTATTAGCAAACGATTAATGAATTTAGATTACTATAAACGTCTACACGAAGGGTCTTTGTTCTGGTTAAATGCCATTCGTCTATCACACGATCATATACGTCGATATTATGATAAAGAAACCCTTGCATCACGTGCTAAACAATTTTTTTGTTTAGGTATGTCAATAGGTAACATATTACGTATCGAAAACTTGTCACAAGCATTATATGCTACTTTGTTATTATTTAGTGAATTTGAATTTTATTTCCATACAGCAGGACCTGCACAAGCTGTAAAATTACTATATGCGCGTGATGGGACATACTTTCCTCAATCATTAAGCACATACAACAGCAACGAACCAGCAAATATACAGATTAGTAAATTTGGCAAAAAAATTGTATTGGAAATGTTGAAAGTGACGAATAATATAGATAATTTAGATTATTTCCAAGTATTTTATTCTTTGTGTGAATCATTAACGCAATTATATGAAAAGTTTAATAATTTGTCAGTAGAACAAAAACATCATTATGATGAATTTATATTGTTTGATAATAAAATAAAAAATCATATTATTAAAATAATTAGCAATGACATGAATAATTTAGCACAATCAATTTTACATGATCAATTAGAAACCATGGAAAACTTGTTTGAAGATCCAGGGCAAGGTTTATGCGTTATGTATGAGGAAAACTGGTGAAAGGAAGAAGAAGGATGAAGGGGTTGATCAGACGAAGGGGTTGAAAACCTAGCTTCTATATATACTTTTGCATACTTATATATTTTTATATCTTAGAGTATTTTAAATATTTAAAAAAATATTATTTTATTTTTGTAAATTACTTGGGAGTAACTTAGTTAAAAAACGCAATATAAAGTGCTCTCTCTGAGAATAAAAACGTCTTGTTTGATTTGTTTAATACCTAAAAATTTGTTTCTTTTTATTAATACAGTGTAGACTTTAAATACTCTACTCCCCTTCAAATGCTTTTGCATTGCCTAATCTTCTCAGCAATTGTTCATATACATCAATTCCTTTTTTAAATACATCAATGGAAATATATTCATTATGTTCATGCAATAATATAGGTGAATTTGACATTGGTGAAAATCCATAAGCTGGAATCCCGCTCTCTCGCAGAAACCGCGAATCAGTTCCCGCAGGAAATATCTCTGGCTCTAACTGAATATTAAAATCTTCTTTAAACGCGGAGTTAATTAAATTCCACCATGGATCTTTTGGATCTATTGATGATACAGGTGGATGTACTGTTATAGGGGTGCCAACCCACGGGGCATATTCCCATGACATACCTACATCCTTCGTCCATTCATCAAGCATGTCAGATATTTCTTTGCATGGAACAGATGGTGGGACTCTAATATCAAAACCAGCTTCCGCAATTGTTGGAATGACATTCAATGCCCACGTTTTCCCACCATCACCACTTACACCAGATTTCAGCATGGTTAAGTTCAATGTGGTAACATCTCCTAATTTTTTTGCAACTGAATGTGAACATCCACCGCTATGTCCAAGCGATTCCTCTTGTTCTTTACGAAATGTAAATGCTTTATTTGCTAAATTTATCAATTTTGATATTGCTGTATCAGCAATGAAACGAGATCCATGACCCGTTGGTCCTTCCACCTTTACTAAAATCCACAAAGGAGCACGCTCACCATAAAATACGGTATATGCATCTTTTTCATTTGCCAACCCTTCATCAAAAGCAACTGCGATTTTACCCAAGCTTTTAAATTCATCTGACTTTACTAAATACGCCATTCCATCCGCCCCACCAATTTCCTCATCTGGGACGAACGACAAATGTATTGTTCGTTTCAACTCAACATTTGATAATCTTTCGAGCGCCAATAAATACTGCGCACAAACACATTTCATATCTTGTGTGCCTCTTCCATATATTTTATTATCTTTTATCACCGCATCAAACGGCTCGACATGCCAATGTTCCCTCATAACTGGTACTACATCATAATGGGAATTTAATAATATCGAAGGTAATTCAGGCTCACTACCCAATCGAGTGGCCACTAAACATGGTTTATTCTCAACATACTCTCTCACCACGGTCTTAAACCCTAACGATTTGCATTTTTCTTCCAAAAATGCTACACAGGCTTTGTATGTTCCTGTGGTCGGACCTTCGCTACTAATAGTACGGAAACGAATTAAATCTTGGAAAAAAGCGATATCTTTATTTTCATCATTCCCAATCTCACTGTTACTGTTGTTCACAGGATCGGTTGTTGTAGTTTCGCTCATTTCCCTCCGTTAATGCAACTTAGACTTATATTGAAAATTTGTATATATAAATACATCGACAATGTTATGTAGAAAATAGGAACACGTTCAAGTTGAGTTCTCAGCAATCGTAAATAAAAAATAGATGAACATGTGATGTTGTTGTTATTATTATTGTTGGATATTAATAATAATAATAAAAATAATATAATGATGATAGTATAGTGTTATTTTACACTTAAGGTAAAATTTTCCCCATTTCGATTTTTTTTTGGAATCGTGTTGTATGAATATGCACATCATATGCACATCATTGAAATCATAATAAACTTTATATAATTAATAATATAATTATTTCAATCAATAATAATAAAAAAAATAATATTATTTTTTATTATAATAAGGTATTGTATAAATAAATAAGGAATTTTATTTAGAAAGTAAAAGAGAGATTATCTCAGTGAACTGCGTGCAACTCAGAGAGGAGAATTGACTTCATTGATTGGGTGCCAAAAATGTATAACTTAAGTTACTTCTTTTTTAACTAAATCGAATAAAAATACAATATCTCTTCTTAGAAAATAGAGCATTTAGAATCCTTACGAAAATTCCTCATGCTGCAACGCAATCCGCTTGATGCCCACAATCCCACCCCCAATCATTGTAATGAGCCGAGGCCATCGTGCACATCTCTTGGACGGTTGTGTAAGCTATGACACACTTTCCATTCACCAATTTCGTTCCTTCTCCACAAAATTCACCCACAGGCCTTCTAGTTGTCGTTGTATGTATGTGTGTTGATCTACCACCACATGTACCACATGTCTTCGGGCAATATTTACGTGCTGTTGGACCAAATGTAGGGTCATGACACAAAGCTTTAACAGAAGCACAATCTGGCATAATACTGCCAACCTTTAACCCTTCATCATTATCGTTGCATCCACCGGTTTGTGATCTAGCTGCAGTCGTTGTGCTAGGACCATCAATAATACCTGAATGGCTTCTGGTCGTCGTTCCATGTATGTGTGTTGATCCAGCAGTAGTTGTTGTGCTGTCACTATCAGCAATATCCCATACTTTAAGACTTTGTCTTCGAACGGTTCCATACCCATTTGCAGTTAAAACAGATATATGGGTAGTTGGTACATGTTTCCGCATGTCTAAGATTAACTGCACTTTAAAACTTGAAGGAACATTTCCTTGTTTATAATGCAATGACATAGAATTCGTACACGTTTTTTTAGCGAAACCCATATTGGTGATAAGCTTACCAAATGATGCATGCACTACCACTCCACCAGGATTTAAATTCTTTAATGATATCGTAATATTTAAATTATCACCATTTGTATAAGCATTATGTATTGCTACTAAGTTGTTTTCGTCTATAGTTGTTGAGCCCATTATTTCTTTCCTCATCATGACATTTTGACCGCTGTCCCCAATCAAATCACATCCAACCTTACTTGGAAATGCATGTACCACTCTAATAATTGGGCACAATAATGTTGCAGCCGTTAAACATACCAAGAAATTCATTTCCTTCTATAAATCATCACAATTATTTGTCAGCATTCATATAGAGATATCAAGACATTATATGACTGACTACTATTGCTTGTGATTAATCAGTTTCACGTTTGATTAGTGCATTATACATATTTTACTGCATATATTGTGCTATTATTTATATTTATCACGTATTATTAAATTTTACATATTATAATACATATACAAGTATATTATTATTTTATATTTATTCTTACTTCACTTACTACACTATAATACTACAGTATTATATACAGTATAAATAAAAATATTCTTAACTGAATTAACACACCACAGCAGCGTAAAATTAATAATAATAATAAGTGCTATACTATACACTATAGTTAAAGTATGCTACACTAGGTATAAATAAGAAAAATACAAATATTTAAAACAATTTCATTTTAAAATCATTTTTATTTACAAAACAACGGATCTTCTGAAACTGCTCTCTAACAGCGGATCCAACAAAGGTGGTTTTGTAAGAGTTTTGTCTATTGCAACAGCTACCTGTCGCCGTATACGCTCAGCATGCGTGCCCTTTCTTTTTAACTCCAAATATTTATCCCTGCTCCAACGCGCAGTCCGCAATATTGGGATCAACCCATCGTGGCCTAATGAGGATGGAATGCCTTCAAAAACATTGCGAGGTGGTTTAATTTTCGAATCAATGGCTCTAATATTTTTAATTTTTAATTTACTTGGTTTTCGTTTCAAATGTATTTGATTTAATTTTTTTGCCGTGGGTGATTGTTGCCCTTTCTTTTTTGGTGAAATACGCAGTTCATAATCTAATGAATCTACATGCTTTGCACGTTGCCATTCACGTAAATGTTTTGCCTCATATGCCAACATGTGATATTCTATCGATTTTTCCATTGAGTACGAACTTTTAGTTGGAACACCACCTCTTAAACCATTCCCTGCCATTAATCTTCTATTTGAAAAATCCTGCTCTAAAATTTTTCGTTCGTATTCCGACAAAGTAGGCAAAGAGGTTAACTCGCTCTTCTTCATGACACGCCTATCGGGTGTCCATTGCGGCAATGAAATGTTTGGTAAGGCTGCGCTTTCTGCAACACGATCCATCCTAACATTTACAGTTCTTCATCACTATCTCCATTATCATCACCATAGTCTCTTACCATCTGTACACGTATGGGGCGCGGTGGGCTGAGCATCGTTAGTATTTTCCTACGTCGATCTTTTGATGAACTCTCATAATCTAACACAATATGTAAATGCTGCATCCAATCATATTTTGGTGGTAGTATACCGGCATATTTATTTTCATCTTCGACGAAACCACGCCGCTTTCTAGCTTCTAAATGTTTTTGAATTGAATCACATAATTGTTTTACAGATGCAGTTAACGTGAATCGTTTTAAAAATTCGTTTAACGCATCAATTCGTATATAATCTTCAGAAACATTAATCGATATAGTTAATGTATGCGTTACGCGTTTGAAGTATACATCTTCTATTTCTAGCACATCAACACTGAAATCTGGGATTGCAGCTTTGTCGTCCGACATTTTTTTCTTGTTGGTAATGTATTTATTTATGCAAATCAAGAATTGAATAATTTGGGGATTATAGTTTGATTGTTAGTTTGACATGCATGCATAATATATTTTGGCGTGTACATAAGTTAACATAAATGTATACATGACTAACAATCTGATGATACAATGATGATGATACAACAACAACAAAATAATAATAATATATAATAATAATAATAATGCACTAATAATAATATAAAAAAACCATCATAGCCTATAATAATTAGATACGCAAAAATATAGTAGTATAATAATAATAAGCTTTAAATAATAAATTGAAAAAAATATTTAAGAACATTATAATATACAGAGTAATAATAAAATATAAGGCGACTATACTGTTCGTTGGCATTACACATACTATAAATGACAAATGAGATACTACAAGAGGATATATACGGTATAGAATACTATACAAGCTTGTACAATAATAATGTAGTATTAAATGTGGCCACAGAAAACGGATAATTTCTTCGGGATGATGATGATTAAAAAATGTTATAGTAGTATGTAGTATTATTATTATTCTATTGATAAATGTTTTTAGTATACAGTCCTCCCAGCTAGCTGAGCTGGGAGTACGCCATTATAGGACTGTATTATAACTACCACCGACCACCGTGGAGCCCTTTAGATTACTGCTATTATTATTTAAGGTAAACTGATATTATTATTTAAGGTAAATATACGGCGTATGGTTTTATTAACCTTAAAGCCGCGCCATTTAAAACATTTTGAATTTAAATTGCTACGTAACACAAATAATTTGTAAGTATAAGAAAAAATTGATAACCTTTCCCCAATTTAAGAGCCAAAGATAATGTCTAAATCACTCTTATTACCATTGCTTAAAAGTAATTGTTTTACTACCATGTAAAGAAGTAAAAGCATTCCAATTATTATGCAAACCAATGCAATAGTTTTGCACGTACTTGCTGTTGTACGCGCATGGTACGCTGGACCTTTTAAGGCTAAAATAGCAACCAACGGCGCGAGAGAATAAAGAATACTAATAGAGCAGCTTAACACTAATATTTCGCCAACCTTGTTAAAAATTTTGATGGTGCAAAACAACAAAGAAAACACTGAAAAAACTGTTGTGCAACTAGCGTTGATTATTGATGGGCCAATATGTTCAATACCACGCCTGATTCTATCAACTCGTATCTGGTACATCCCATCTCCGTCAGAAAAACCTTCTTGTTCCTGTTGTCTAGGTCGAATACTGACATAAGCTTCAAGTACATGTGCTGGATAATCAATAGCCGAACCAAGCAATATACTAATACTGATTGCCTCAATTATCCCTAATTTCCAATCTAAAATATGAAAGCTACCAAGAATTACACAAAGAACACCCAGCAGAGAAACAACGGACAAAAATGACCCCCTTAAAGTGCCAGTGAACATCCATATAGACAAAAGTGCGATAATAGACGTCAAAACTATACCAAACAATGTGCCGAATACAGCTATAAGTTCAGTGAACATGCGTGGCCATAATGTTGAAACTAGCAATGCTTTTCCAACATATGCATTTGCACCATCATTAATATCTTCAAGTAAATTCCTGAATTCTTTGTAAGATGCTAGTGCTATAAATCCACTCTCGTATGGTCTTAATAATGTAAGATACGACACGGCAGCAAATTTAACTCTTTTCGGTACTTCTGGATTATCAAACCCAACATCATTTACAAATTTTGAGCCAACCTTTGACTTTACGAACTCAAACAAGTGCGGTGTAAACTGATCTTTGTTTGTAATCGGAAATTCCAATCCTTTGGTTTCTTCCACCCATTTTTTAAACGCTGACATAAAGCAGTGTTCACTTTTAACTTGGACAAGATCTGGGCGTGCGCGCAATCGATCACACAGTCCCAAAACAATTACTTGTGCTTCACTATTGCTCAGATCAAATTTATCATAATATGTTGTGCGAATAGTTTTTTCATCAAAACTTGTTGTGGCCCCATCTTGTATACCTATTAATCCCCATACGTATGTAACTTTGGCACGATTATTATTCACAGGTTTTTCGATGGGTGGTGAACTTGAATTACATTTTGGAAAATAATGACCAGGGACTGTGCATTTGTTGCATTTTGCACCTTCAAATAGATCATCACATTTACAACCCTCAGTTGGAACACATGTTCCATACTGACCGCAAATTGAAGTGGTACAAAAGGGTTTTAATGGTTCGGTTGTTGTGCTTATTTTAGAACGGGTTTTTGTTGTCGTTGCTACTTTTGGACTTTTGGTACTCGGTGGAATAGTTGACGTGGTTGTTGAAGTTAATAATATGGGTATATTCGTCGTTGGGTTTTGACTTGTTGTTGGTAGAAGCGTTGGTGATTGCGATGTGAAACTAGGCCCTGGTGGATCAGTTGGCATGTTTGGTACAGTTGTGGGTGTACTCGTTGGGTCTATCTGTGTCGTTGTTGCTGCGGCAGATGTAGTACCTTTACTCCCGGGAAATATTGTTGTTGATGATGGAGGTACTGTTGTTGATGATGATGGAGGTACTGTTGTTGATGATGATGGAGGTACTGCTGTTGATGATGATGGAGGCATTGTTGTTGTTGATGATGGAGGCATTGTTGTTGATGATGACTTTGTTGACGATGTTAAAGCTTGTTTCGTTGTAGTTGGAATTATTATTATTGGAGACAACGTTGTTGTTGTTGCTGTACTTTTCGTTCCTTTTGTAGTTGGTGCGGTAGTTACGGGACGCAATGTTGTTGCTGTTGGCGTTACACCCCCCCCAGGCACTTTATTTGTCGTAGTCACTACTGTTTTAGGTATTTCACATTTTTGTGAGACGCCGCTTCGTGTGTAACCAGATTTACAAGTGCACATTTCTCCATCGGTACATTCCTCGTGTTGCCTTAAATCACACCGTAATGTTGAACAGCTTGCTGCAACTTCACAGTTGCTACCTCTCCAACCTCTATTGCATTTACATACGCCAAGTACACACGCGCCATTGCCTTTGCAATCGACACCTTTGCATAATTGGTTAGATTGGTAAAATCCGGAACAATCATCGCAATGAGTCTGGTGGTTGAACATTTCTTGTGTACTGTGTAAGTAAGACTGGATGTTGTTATTGGGTGGGAACAGTTCAGGAATGTCTTTTGCAGTTTGTAACTGTGTGGCAACAATCAGACATATCAGTGATACACAAATGAATGCAACTACAACTATGAAAGCTCTCCGTTTGGTTTTTGTTGCATTTTTCACCCAATAACTTAAACATGCTACTTCCGGAGACAGTCTCTGTGTTGATACTTCATTTACACCATTAGGTTCGTCATATTGATGACTGCCGCCCGTATCTATTAATGAAATATCATCCAACAGTAATGTGGTATTTGCATAATCACCCATAAATTCATCTCTACCAGCATGATCTGCTGCGGGAAAATTCATCGTAGAACCAAGTTCTCCACTACTTTCTTCAGGCGACGATACATCAGTTAACGACGATGATAAAGACCGTAGCTGCACACCATGCCACTCTGATGATATTGTCCGTCGATTGAAACTAATGTCTCTACCGTTATCACGAGCATTGCTAAGATTCCTTGTTTTCGTACCACAACATAAACAACATCGTAGTTTTTTACACAGTTGTTTCTCATAGTTTTTCACATGCGTCTCATAATATAGAATCGTAACTGGAAAAGCAGTTACTACTAAAATGTAATTAAAAATGACTAATATACTCATAAATACCACAAAACCTTGCACAACAGGTATAATTGTCACTGCATTACTTGCAAACGCTGTAGCAGTAGTGAAAGATGTAATTAACATTGCACCAGCAGCACGTTTCCACGCTTTGATCATACGTTTTTCTAACCCAGCGCTTGGATTTTGTTGACGAAATGCATCTACTAATACATATATGTCATCAACACCAATTCCCAACATGATGTATATCGACAATACATGCAATACACCAAGTTTAATGGCACCATTCGAACTGGAACCAATACCGACTCCAATAAATTTAAAAAGCAATAATGACATTGGAAACGTCGTGAGAATTTGTACCAGTCCAAAAGCAGATAAAAATACACTTTTCAAATGCCTTAAGGTAAATAAAAACACAACGACAAAACTTGCAATGGCATATTTTAAATCATTGTACTATTTATATTTGTATCAAAGCAAAAAATATTATTTAAATAGAATAAAAGCAAGATGTTAGACTCGCAGTGGATACGAGAAACAAGAAAAAAATAGCCGCAAGGGAATAAAACAAATAATAGGTACTTACAATTGTCATAATAATTTCACTTTGAGTTATAACTGAACCACCGTAAACTATGTGAAGCAAATCAAACTGTGGATTCTTATTAAGTTCCCTAAATAAATTTATATATCTATCTATGAAAATTTTATATGCCTTTTGATCTTCTTTAAACTTTCCAGCATCGTCTCCGTTTTTTGAAACAAACAAAAAGACTGTCTTAATGAAAGATGCAGACTTTGTTTTTGGATCAACATCATCACTGAAATAAAAATATGTCCGCTTCTGATTTAGCACTTCAGCCAATGTAAAATCGTAGTAAAGCATTTTGCTACCTCGTCCATCTAGGCGATAATTCCCATTATTATCTTTTGATGGATAAAAATATGTAAGGATTGAATTAGGAGGAACACAAAGGGTTTCATTGCCATTTTCATAGCTTGGTCGACAAAATGTATTATATTCTGGCTGATTTTCAACAAGAAGTTCCACTTCATGAATTTGTTCAAAGATGTTTTTATTTAAAATATTTCTTTTTCCCGTAGCTTTATCAATTTCAACTTTGTCAGATGGAAAAAACACCACTTCGACACGGCTAAGCAAGCGCAATGGAACGGTTTTCAAATGTCGCGAAGATTGGAACATGTTTGGTTTGTAAAGTGACCTTGGTTCTAGGAAACGTCGGCCCGTATCTTTTTTGTTCGCTTCCTTTCTTTCGTCCGACGTTTGCCTTATTTTCTTCCACTCCTCCCTGGCAGATTCTAAGGCATCGACAACCACAACACTAGAATGTGTATTTTCTACCTGAAACGAATCAATTCCAATATCGATCTCTATTTCGATATTAAACAAACTGAAAAATGACACAGTAAACACGAAAACCCACATCGATATAAATGCCAATCTTGTTCTGCGGTATATACAGTTACTCCTACGAAGCGAAGCAATCTCGTCTCTGCCATTATCATTTGTGTACACCGCGGTATTGCTTTGTGTGCTGTTGTCACTATCTACAACTTCCATTGTAGTAGTGAAAATTGGGTATGTAGACAAAATGTATTGGGTATGAAAAAAATATAGATGCGCGCCATATGGAAAACGCTGTATGTAGGGTAATGGGTTTTCGTTACCACATTCTGGCCGCGTTTTACTAAATAGAAGAAAAAAAAAGAATAATAAAATAATTATTAATAATAAAAAAAAGAAGAAGAAGAAGAGAAAAAAAATAATCGAATATATCATCATGATCTTCTTCTTCTACTATTTATAATAATTGAACTACGAACAATAAGCTAAGCTCATATATTAATAGCTCATACTGAATACCCGCATAAGAATTTTGAATAAATAATATTTTTTTTGTTTCCAAGTAAAATAGTATATAGTATATTAGAGCTTTTTAGACTACCACTTTATACTCCATACTCTGCGCAACCCATTATAATTTATAATAATGGCCGGTGAGTTCCCAGGTTCTGGTAAATTTAAACTGATGATCCGTCCTATTTTCTTTGAAAAAACTTCGTCTTATTGTGCACTAATAAAGAATCGCAATTGGTAAAAAACTATAGTGTTATAATAAATGGAAGTTCAGTAACATCATACTATAAGTGCATAAAATTCTCTCCGATGATTTTTTCATAATTTTTTACTTTCTGTGTACTTAAACTCATTCAACCCATGGTAGAAAACATATACGCCACATTTATATGTTTGGCTGCCACCCGCTTCTATCTCGGATGACATCTTTCCAATCCTGATCTAAAAGTACCAAATGACCCTCTTCTTCCTCAGCTTCAGTCTCACCACCGTCATTATTCATAGCCATGGACGGTAAAAATGGTGCCGGCAATCTGCGCTCTCGTAATTCATCAAACGGAAATTCGGAGAAAAATGGTGAATTTAATATGTCACCAATTCCTTTATGCCCAAGTCGTCGAGACGGTCGTTTTTTCAATAATGCACGCACCAAACGTTTGAAATTTTTTGAGATTGCTGTTATTTTTTTGTAAGGTAATTCCCTGGAATTTTTATGCTCTAAAATATTTTCGTATGTCTCCATCACCTCATAGCCTGCAAATGGCGTTACGCCATTCACTAGCTCAAAAAGAAGTATACCAAACGCCCAATAATCTGCACAAAAGTTATGCCCTGAGCTTAAAATCATTTCAGGTGACATATATTCTGGAGTTCCACATGATGTAAAAGTTTTTTCGGTTTTCTTTGCTAACCCAAAATCAACAATTTTCAAATATCCAATTTCATCGATTATTAAATTTTCCATTTTCAAATCGCGATATACAATTTTCTTTTGATGAATAGCACTCAAACCTTCAATTACACATGCCGCGTAAAATATAGCATCCTTTTCTAAATACACACCATTTTCTTGTTCGCGTATATGCCCGTACAACTCACCACCAGGACAAAGTTCTGTGAGGAAAAATATCATTTTTTCAGTCGCAAACGCACCATGAAGGCCCATAACAAACTTAGAGCTCCCATTTAATTCTTTTAATGCCGCCAATTCATTATCAATCATGTCCTGGCAATCATTTTCGACGATATAGATCCGCTCCATGCATTTCAATGCAAAAAAATCATATTTCGCACTAACAAGTTTTACTTTACTGAACGCTCCATGGCCCAACGTTTTATGCACAGTTAAATCTTCCAGCTTAATATCTGGACTTAAGTATACACCATCGTCCCATGGTAAATCTTTATTATCATAATCATCATCGGATTCATCAGATTCAGTATCATCTGCATCTGTATAGTCAGTAGCCGTGGATACTCTTGGTATATCATCCATTTTGGTTGTTGAGTTAGTTGGCGATGTGCTTACATTGCTGGTGTTAAAAGGTGAAACAATAACATTGTCGCCTTCTTTAGCAAGTATGGCTGGGCTTAAAGGTGGCGATGATAATGATTCTGCATCGCATGGACTTTTTACAATATTATCACCAACTATATGACTTTCCTCATTTTGCGTTGGAGAAGGAATCGAGGACACGCTATCACCAGCAACATCTGTAAGATCATCATTGGTATTATTTATGTCAACACTACCAGGACGTTGCACGTCTTCAACAACAGATGGCGAGCTTAAATCCCTTTCACTGCTTGTATCGATGTTACAGCTATCATCCTCAGCAGCAAGGGAGTATCTAGCAACTTCCATGGTGGCTGATTGAATAAAATTAGAACGTCTTCTACGATGTATGTTCCGCTTGGGGGAAAATTGTAAATGCGATGATTCGGCGGTCACCGTTCTTCCATCATTTGTGCCTGTGTCACCAACACGAACATAGGTTGTTTTCTCAACACTTGGAGTAGGGTTAGGTTTTGCAACTAATATTGATCTTCGCTTATAACGAAATGCGCCTGGCTGAGATTGCATTGAAAAACGCTTGTTTCTTGTAGCCTTCTTAAAATTGTTGTGTTGTTTCATATTTTTTGAAAAAGTTGCATTACTTATGCTATTTGAATGGGATTGTCGTATGGCCTTTTCTTTGTATGCAGTTTTGCGCCGCAAACCATCAGAAGCTTTAGACAATATTGAGGTTTGTTTATCATCATAATTGCTTTTGATGTATGCAATAAATGAATTTAATCGTTCTTCATTGCCAAGAACTTCTTCAATATCATCTAAAGTTAATGCCATACACTGGACAGGTTTTTCAACCGCTCTCATTGTCACAATCAAACTGTTATTTTTTACGAAACTATTGTCATAAGCTAAGATGGACTCTAACCCAACATATTCTGTTACAGTTGCATGATAACATTTTTCTGTACCTGTATCTACATGCTTTTCGGTGACCTCAACAACACCGCGAAGGATTATATACAATTTTTCTGGTGCTTTACGATACAGAAGAAATTCACCCGCTCTTGCAAACTCATCTTCTGCGCATTTACTGAGCGCTTTTAATTCCGACGTGTCTAAAAACTGCTTTAATAAAGGCACAAAACGCATTGCGCGCCGTTTCAAAAGACCTTTACGCTTCATACTCTGTCTCGCAATATCTTGAAATTGTTGCTTACTTAAAACCCATAACATACCCGGTAAATTACCTGTTGAAACTGTGGCACCCCGAGGGGCTTCATGGAACAATGCTTCATGGCCGAAACAATCGCCTGGCCCAGCACCAACCTGTATACGTTTATTACCACGTTGGCGAAATGAACTTGTTATCGCGCTGTGGCGTTTACTTCGCACAACAATCTGTGGCGTTCTTTCTAAATCTGCTTTATCTTTTTTTTTTTCTGATTGCGAGGTAAGTGAAGAAGCAAACGTATCAATATCTTCACTAGATGGAATGAATCTACCAGCTTCCACAATGTAAAATAATTCCCCTGTCGCTCCCTTTTCAATGACGGTACAGTTTGATGGAACATCGACTAAAAACATCTCATCAACTAACTGATCAATACCATGTTGATCTATACGATTGAATAATGATGACGATAACTTCGAAGCGCTCGCAGTACTTTTTTTTAAAGCTCGAATGGCATTTTTTAACATCGTTTTGTGAGCTTTATTTTTTTCTTTATTTTTACTACTTAGAACTAGAACTCGTTGTTCAAACGACAAAGATTCTACATCATTTTCCAAATCGTCGTCATCGTTATTATCATATAATCTATCCCATAGTGCATTAAATTCCTCCGTTCCATTTAATGTTGCAAAAGCATGCCAACCTTCTTTTCTTGCCCTGTGTAACTTTTTGAAATCCCGTCTTTTTCCTTGATAAGTTCCAAGTGTGTTAGTTGAATGACGTCTACTTTTTATGCTGTTACGCGTTTTGTATGAATTATCACTTTTGTCTTCATCCACCTGATTCTCACCATTAGCATGTTCCATGGTAACTCCTGGTGCATCATTAAAGTCTAGAGATGACGATACACTTCTCTTCACTCCTTTGGTGTTTGCATGAGGCTGTAAAGTTGTCATGGCCCGCCCCCTTTCAACTGCGTTATTGTCTTTGTTGACATGCTTACGAACAATATCCCACGATCGTTTTACTTTTGACCCCCCCAACCGACGCGCGCTATTGCTATTGTGGACCCCGTTCTGCTTTGCAGAATTATTCATTGTATTGCGTGTATCATTATAATCGGAAGGTTTCTCTTCACTTGCAAAAGGTTTCGCGGATGTTGCACTAGATGGAAGATCAACCGAAGCTGAACTTGATATATTGTTTTCAGCAATGCCTTGTAATAGCACTATTGATTTCCGTTTATTCATGGACCATTGTTTTCCAGCACGCTTAATTGCGCATGCAAATGTATTGACCCACGAAGTGTAATCATTTTTATTGGCAGCCAAAAATGTATACGTCTTGCGTGACTTCATAGGCGAGATACTGAACTGAAAATCATTTCTCGCACTTACACGTAATTTTAATTTTGAATTTAACCCTATTTTTATGTTCATACCGTTAATATTATCTGGTGTGGAAAGCCTAATGTCTTTTTCTGAAATGTTGAGTACTATTTCAATCCATTTATGATCATGTCTATCCGACTGATCATCTCTATACAACAAGGTGCCTTCAAATATAGCCTTACAATCATTGGTAGCAGAAGCCAATACCATTGTTGTTACGTCATGCTCAAAATCAACATATGAACTTAACGAGGCATCGGCGACAGTTAATGCTACGGAGTGCTTTTTGGATACAGGCAGTTTTTTTTTTCTATAATTTGCTGACCTAGTTGAATTAATACCACTGCAAGTTTTGACTTTTCTATACTCACGCTTATTTGTCTTTGTAACATTACCATTAGAACTTCTTTCTACCCGCATCGGCGATATTTTACGTATCTTTCCACCACCAACAATCCATTCTGCAATTGCTGTTAGCCATAATTGCTTTTCATTGCGATCTTTAGCTTTTAAAATTAATGTCTTCTTTTCATCAACTTGTAGCTCAAAGCAATTTTTAAATTTTTGGTTGGCGACATCTCTTATTGTAATATATTCATTATGGGGATATGTCCCCTTAGCCTTTACATCACTATAATGCATTTTGCCATCAATAAGTTTTTTTCCAGTACGTGCATCATAATATCTAAATTCGTCATCAACTAGCACAAAATAACGTGGAACAAATAAACCAAATGCTCTTTTCTTATATAAAACCCCGTGCACAAGTGCAACTTCAGTTAGGTTTGATGGACGGTTTTGCTGTTTCTTTTCTCCATCTGTATGATTTTCATTTTCCCCTAGCATTCTCCCTACTGTGCTACCAACTGAGATACTCTGCGATATCACGTCGTCTAACAAGTTTGTTAAAACTTTATCAGCTGAAGCCCCAAGAGAAAATGAGTTCATTTGCGTCAACACGCGTATCGTATGAGCATGCCCTTTCATAATAGCTTCGCGTAAAATAACGCGTTCGTCACTTGTAATTCTATCTTCACTTTGTAATTTTCCTAAAAATCTAAGAAGGTGGGATGTACCTTTTTCAGAAGTTACTACTTTATTAACTGACAGACCACTAGAATATGTAAACGCTCTATTGAGTCCACTTTTCCTAGCCAAAAGCAAATCTTCCTTAGTTTTCAAACTAGATAATACATTGGCGCTTGATTTTATATATTTTAAATTACCAGAGTTTGGCCGTGATTTAGGCTTCATCCTGCCAGATTTAAAACTGACAGTCTTAGCACTACGATTCTTTGCGTGGGATACAGTGGCAGATCTTTTTTTTGCTTTGCCAACGCTATTGTTTCTTAAATATTGAGATACTCTAAATTCTTTATCTTCAACATCGGATGGCGGGTTCATGATTCTTTTGCTCGACGGGATCTTTTATTCTAGTAAAAGTGATTTTGATTACTTATAATGCTGGCACTAGTTTTAGATACTTTGTTACATGCATATTACGAGGACACATTTGTATACCACTCACAACACGTGGGGTGAAGTTCACCAAATACCATTTACATTATATTAACAATAATAAAATAATAAAAAAAATAATAATTAATTATTATTATAATATTATTAATAATAAAATAAAAATTAAAATAATACGTAATAATATAAATAAAAAAAAATTAATTACATATAATAATAATAATAAATAAAATAATATCCCTAGGGGTCCACCAAATTGGCTCCCGTGGGAGCCAATCCTATCATTTCTGTACTGAGCCTATCAAGTGAATCGGTATTCGGTATTGTTTCTGTGATACTTGATGTAGTCTTAATTGATCTTATATATTTTAATATGAAGACAGCACTACATAACTGCCCCTTCAATTTTTATGACAATACAAATCCCAAAATTTGATCTAAAGGGATTTATCATGTCCATTTATATATGTTATTTTAGTACGTATTACTATGGAAAAATTTCTTTACACAAATGTAATAAAACAATAAACCAACATAAATGTAGTAGAAATAAAAAAAACATTTCATAAACATTTCCTTTCGCAACTCACTAAAACTTCTCCAGACCTCTTCCAACACAAAACAAAATAAATTTCTTGGGTTGTAAAAATCTGGATTTTATAATAAATAATAAAATGTTGCGTAGCATATCAAATAATTTAAGAAACAGTAATCGTTTGTTAAGACGTCATATATGTTCGACAAATAATGCTATTTTAACACCATTCAACAATAATAACAATTCCTGTTACCAACAACAAGTAAGGCATACGGCTATGTTATATTATATTAATACCCGAATAGGGCGTAAAAATGTCCATACAGCTGCGCATAATGATATGTACGTAGGTGAACTTACAAGCGATGATGTAAATTTATTGCAATTGAACACTGGTGTTAAAAAATTAAAAATAGCATTTGAACAGATGAAGGAAAATAACACGACAAATGTAAATTCATACAATATATTAATTAAAAAAATAGGTATCAAAACTCGAAATTCTATTATGAAAAAGCAATACGTGAAGCGCAAGCAATATGAGAAACCAACTGATCATATAGAGTATTATGTAAATGAAATGAAATCACTTAGTATCAAGCCCAATATCTTCACATACAATATATTAATAAATATATATGGTAAAACAAAGCAATTTGATAAGCTAGAATATTACATTGATGAGATGAAAGAAAATGATATAAAATTTATTTATCCAACATATAATATAGCAATAGACGTATATGGAAAATCGCAGCAATTTCATAAAGTTGAATATTATCTAAATGAGATGAAACAAAACAATGTACCGTTAACACTTTTCACCTACAATACACTGCTGCACATATATGGTACCGATGCACAACTTGACAAAGTAGCGTATTATGTTGATGAAATGGAAAGAAGAGGGATCAAGCTGGATGTTTTTTCGTATGAAATTCTGGTGAATATATGTAAGAAGAGAAAAGATTTTAAGCAAATTAAATTCTATCTGAACGATATGAAGAAACATGGTATAAAACCAAGCAAAATTATATATACTTGTTTGTTAGAGATGCATACTCGTTCTAGAGACACTGGCATGATAGAACTTTATATAAGAGAAATGAAGAAAAATAACGTTGAACCAGATAATGTCATGTATCATGTGCTGATAAATTTCTATGCTGAAGCCCGAAACTTTAAGAAAGTGGAGGCTTATATGAATGAAATGAAAGAAAATGGTGTCAGACCAAAACGTGATACATACATACGTGTATTAAATATGTATTTAAAAGCTCGACAATTTTACAAAGTAGATAAGTACTTAGACGAAATAAAGGAAACGAACGATTTTCCTAAGCATATATATTCATCATTAGTGAACGAATACGGCAGGCAAAACAATTTCAAAAAAGTAGAGCAGTATATGAATGAGATCAGATCAAAGAAAAATATTGATGTTGTTCTATATACAACAGTTATAAATGCGTATGGGACGGTTGGGCAGTTTGATAAAGTGGAACAGTATGTAGACGAAATGATAAAAAACAACGTAAAACTAAATGTAGTTACATACACTGCATTGATACGGGTGTATGGTAAAGCTAAGCTGTATGATGCAGTAGAACATTTCGTTGACGAAATGGCTAAAAACAAGATAAACCCCAACGTAGTTACATATAATACGTTGATAAATATATATGGTACTGCTCAAAATTTTGATGCAGTTGAGTTTTATTTAAGGGAAATGAAATATAGAAACGTCAAAGCTGATATTTACACATATAATACAATTATAAAAGTATATGGAGATGCCGAAGACTTTAACAGGGTAGAATATTGCATCGACGAAATGAAAAGGCATAATGTTATGCCCGATATTAAAACAATTGATTCGCTGTGTAGATTACCTGCATCAGAGAAAATGCAAAAATATTTTTCAAGCAGAATATCCTCAATCAAAGAAAATATTAAAGTGACAGAAAAAAAGAAGAGGAAAAAAAAAACAAAGAAACTAGGAAGAGGCAATGTGGATGATGGACGATGCGGAGGGATTTCTTTTTAAAAGCACTAAGTAATGCTGAATACGTGCGTATGTTTTATAATTTTTTTTTATAATTTAATATTTGATAAGTTACCACTCAATTGGATGATTCTTACTCCCATACTTTATACTTTTTGGCACCTTTTTCCATTTCATAAAAATTGTCGGTAAAAATTTACGAGTATACAATAACTTATATTTAAAAAAGTATTTCTAAAATAAGAGTATAGTCTCTTACCATATATCATCAGGTGCAATATGTGATATGTGTAGCATAAAAACATCAATTTAAAAAGCAACAAAAGAGAAAATAATAAAAATGACACACTAAAAAAATGGTCATGCGTTTCTTTCTTATTTTTTTTTTTTCCCTCGTTTCCCTCTATTTCTTTTTTTCTTTAGTGGAGGAGACAGTAAGTCCTTTTTCTCGTTAATGAGCGCTTCATAGTCAGACGCAGCCATTTCTTCTGTTTCAATTAATTGTTTTAATTTTTCAATTTTTTGTTTGTATACATTTTCCTTTTGTCTGCGCATGTGGGTATGAGTATCATATTCTTCTTTCTTTTCTGCCAATTTTCTTGAAATATTATCTAAATTCATCTGTAATTGATGAACATCATGATCTAATTCTCTTCTAGATTGAACGAGTTTCTCTACCTCCAAGTTATATTCTTCATGGATAGACTCTTTACGTGAAATTTCATCCAATATGTTGGCCTTTACGTTTAGCATAGCCTCTGAAACGCATAATTCCCCTCGTAATAGAACTCGCCTTTTGGTTTCTAGTTTCCAAGCTTTATAACACCTAGCCAACGAAAAAATTTGTCTTTTATTCAACCAAGACGATAATCGTTTTCTTGAAACCATTGCTTTTGTAAATGATTTCCATGAAGCGAAATATGACTTACATAATGTTTCATGATATTGTTTCAATAATCTATTGACAATGTTTTTATTAACATTTAATTTAGATACCAAAAGACACCATTCCTCATCGGCAAATTTCATTATGTCGTTTGGGTCATTTAATAATGTTAAACGTAACAGTATTTCTTTATATATACACTTGTGCTGATCACAGCATACATCATCTTCATGTTGTTGAAGCCGATATAATTCTTCGATTGCTTGCATTTCTTGTATGTCATTACAAAAGACGTCCATCAAAGTATCCACGACGTTAATGGTACATGTGACCATCGGAGTACTTGCAATTACAATAATAATATAATATACTGTATATATTGAACAAAAATACGGTAAAAAAAAATATGCTTCTTCCTTGTTGTTGTGCTTTATAATAATATGTAGGCGGTGATAGCTACGGGGTATTTATATAATACTACACTCTCAGATGTTTACACAGATGACGATGAAACTTATTATTTAGAAACAAAAATGCAGGGAGGTAGAGAAGCATGGCGAAATGAAAACAAAATTTCGAACAGTGCTTTGACGTTCAAAAATAGTGCGGTTCTATGGCAAACACGCACGACACAACCTGCCTCGGGACAAATGTTGCTACCGACACATAACTGTGGGGTCTTATATAATGATGAAGGCATTCCAATAATTGCGCCATTAGATGTTATGGAAATAAAAAGGGAAAAATTGAATGGATACCACGTGAAATCTGTTCATTGATTGGTGCCGAAGTTGTTAAAGTTAGTGTCGGAGAAAAACACACCGTGTTATTAACTAGATCTGGTCGTGTTTTGTGTTTCGGCAGCGGTAAATACGGTAGATGTGGTGCTGGCGAAGGCTTAGACTTTGATATATTAAAACCACGCGTTGTTGATAGCCTCTTGGGACGTAGAATTATACATATAGCAGCTGGAAGAGACTTCACTTGGGTCGTTGATTCTCAAATGAATTATTTAAGTTTTGGACACGGGTATTATGGGTGCCTTGGTGGTGAGAAAAATGCTGATCGGCATATAGCAGAACTTGTTGAGGTTCAGGATTGGGTACAGTATGCATAAGCATCTTTCAAACTGACCTCTGATCAAAATACAATATATATGATATCATCATATAACATAATATTATATAATAATATATCAAAAAACATTTATGATATTAATTTCTATAGAAAGAACCATAGAACATTACTTTTTTAGTCGTTTCCCTATCAAAAGTATATTTTTTAGTATACTCAAATTGTACTTTTTTTTTTTTCTCGAGGGATTGGGGGCGCGCTTCACGGCCGATTTATAGATCTGATCGGCAATATTATTAATTTGGAATTATATTCGTTTATTTTTTTTTTTTTTTTCTTCTTCTTCTTCTTCTATCTATCTCCTCTTTATTTATTCCATTCGGGCATTAATTTTATTATATTAATCTCCCAATCTGTCACAAGAGCGTGTGTGCGAAGGTATGAATTATTATATGTTCTTGTATATATACACACATGTATATACATGTATACTAAGCATGAGTTTCGAAATACCCGACCATTTAAAAGGCGAACCGTATGTACTTGAATTAACACAAGAGATCCATGCATTGATTCATGAAAATGCTATTTTGCATCAGCGCTTAAAAATACAAAGCGCTACAATTGATAAGCTACTTATTGGTAATAAAAGTAATAGTAATAATAATCATTACCGCCAGGGCGACATTAATAGCGAATATACTGACGACGAAACTGAAAATAAAAATAGTGACAATAATAAATTGGATGTTGAAGAAGCATTGCATGAAGTTTTAAAAACAGTACCTCCTCCCCCCCCACCACCCTCTCCACCGTCGTCGACGAAAAAATCTAAGCAGTCTAAAAGAGCAAAGCAGGTATCAAAACAGGCATCAAAGCGTGGTGGGATACCAACAAAACCAGTGGATGCGCTTGTTATGTTGGAGTTGGAAAGATTGAAGTTATTGAAAAAAACTGGAAATACAGGCAAATTTCCTGATACTTTTGCTGCGCGTATTCGTAAAAGAGAAAGGCAAAAGGAAAAGCGTGAAGTGGCAATTGAAGAAGATCGAGCTAGATTCCATGAGATTCAGTATAGTGAGAGTGGCGAACCAGTTAATGATGAGTCCTTATATAAAAAAACCATGCGTACATCTCCTATGAAACACGTAGAGCCTTCAATTAGGAATGAAGTATCGAATATGTCGCATTCAGCGCATTTGAAAGGTGCAAAAATTAATCACGCACATGAAATTATGTCAGCAGATACCGTAGCAAAGCGTGCGGAAGTTATGGCAGAAAAAACTTTGAAAAGTATGGCATTTGGTCGACGTGAAAGCGAAGCAGTGGGAAGGCATGGGTATCAATTAATGCATCATAATTTAGGGGCAGATGCATTCATGGGCGAGAGCTATGCCGGAAATTTAAGTCCATACACACACTCAGATTCACACCATCACGAAAAGCTCGTTGATGTCAAAGAAAAATTAAAAGTTGATAAAATGAAACGGAGCAAAAAAAATTTAGAAAGGCGACATAATAAAAGTAGTAATATCAGTGTTGGTAGGAGCAGTAATAGCATAAAAGAGTCAAAAATGCGAGGGAAAATATTAGGACCAGTACCAAAAGCATTTGGTCGGAGAGTAAGCGTAGCAGGCACTAGATCGGCACATTTAGTAACTCATCATTTATTGGGTGCAAACGCTTTTGTTGGAGAACATTATAATCAATATCACAGTGTCAAAACTGGAAGGTTGGATAGAAAAATTATCTCCAGCCCACCACCAACTGATAAAAACGAAAATGGAAGCATGACATTAGAAGAAATAGCAGAAACTGACGAATACGAATATGAGTAAGACTGGGGTTTACTTAAAATTTAAAATGTGGCATGCCTTATTCATAACTTAGATACGATAAATGCATGATGTACGGGGAAGTATAATTTTTATTTATAATATAAGACTTTATTTAAAGTTAAAATATTAAATAATTTGTTTAAAAGTGTAAAGTTATATAAACTTAATTTTACATCCCGTGATGAATACTATGCTCAATACTCAATCTCAAGAATATAATTTGGTACGAACTCGTATTAAGTTATTTATATTTATATATATTATTAGATTATTGAGTAAGTGCATAATATATATACGAGTCGTATATATAATTTTATTTACAGGGAGTAAAATAAATAATGAGTAAGAATTAAGTATATTATAATTATTTTTGTTTCTTGTTTTTAAAAAAATATATTAAAAATACAAATTTTATTATTGTATTAATTAAACTTACTCAAACAAACGTGTTGTCTCACTACCACTTAATGGTGCAAAAATATTAAGGCTGTGACGTCAACTGGTTTGTTTTAAAAGCCACGAACTCTAGCATCGTGTAAAGCAATCTTTGCCTCATGCAATGCTATGCGCAACTTATTATATTCATTTAATGTATTAGTGTAATGAGCTAACGACTCCCCGTAATTTAAATCAATGTTCGTGTTGCTCGGTGCTGATGGCAGTCCAAAATATCTGAGATTTTTTTCAAATGTTTCGTTTCGCATAAGTAACGAATGGCTACTCAGCGAACTATTTTGCCCCATTTCGCTATCGTAAAGGGCAAAACCCCCAGGGGCAACAAGACTATTTTTGCCAAGATTCACGTGACCGGTTTTATAGAAACGATCTTCATATAAATGTGTCTGTAATGTTCCACCCGTTACAACACTATTATCACCAATATGTGTTAAATCATGCTCCATGAAAGTAGCACCAAATAAAAACACATTTTCCCCAATATTAACACCAAATAATTTGTATATTAAATTGATAATTGGTGTACCATCAAACACTCTTACAGCTCCCCGCATAAATATTTCCATCTCATATGAAATATCACTTCTCCATATAAAACAAGACCACATTGGAACTTGAATTGGTTTATATTTGCAGACCAGTAACCACTTTCCTAGTGCGCAAATAAAAACGATTACAATTGCGTAGGTCAATGAAATCAACAACCACCACAAAAATTTAACCCAAAACGATAAGGCACTTATGTTATCAGATGTGTCAACGTCAAATTGATCATCTACATAGACATAAATATACATATATAACAACATTATTCCTAGTATCATTGTCATCTGCGTTATTATCTTGAATACATTCATGATAAGCCTCAACACTTTCATATAAAATGGTGGGTTGAATGTGAAATCGGTTGAGGTAGACTGCGAATCATTTTTCCACGTTTTTCTAGATGGCAATTTGAAACTGGGCGAGCCTAAATATGTAGACCCCTTCTCCATATTAAACGGGGAAACACTCATAACACCCAATAATGTATTTCCTTTTATTAAGCTTCCCTGTGGAACTACGCTCATGTTACCAAGAAATGTTTTCTCTCCCAAAGACGATCGGCGTAATAGCATTTTACCATAAAATACAGGTGAAATACCCAACAGTGCACCTCCATTGATCATGGAATATTTCCCAACGGAAACAAGCTCTGGCTTTGGCCCCCAATTTGAGACGTCAATTTCACTGCCTTCGCCAACATCCATTCCCATTCCGTATCGCAAAGTAAAGCGCATGAATACAGTTTCTGTGAGACCTCTTGATGGTCCATTCATTAACATACGGATGGAGTATTGTGCGATAAATCTACGTAAATATTCAAAAGAATCCAATCTAATGACACCTTCATATTTTGAATTTCCACTTATTACACGTTTCATCAGGCATAAGACGAGTACTGTTAAAAATTGTTGAATAAGAGCACACAAAGGCACCCACTTAATTAGCGGTAAGCAGTCAAAATTATCTAGTGCAATTTGAAAACTGGGGACGGTAAAATAAAAAAATACAATGGGTGCTATAAATGCCACACTCATTAACATTATTTGAATTGCTAGAACAAATAGTATACCACATTGAACGAAAAATGTATTGCACCAAGATTGTTGATCACTTTCATCATTTTGGAAATTTGTTCTTAGGTTTACAAGTTGTCGTTTTAGAGGGGTAATAGATCTATTATTTTGTACTATTTTCCCCGGAGCGCCTTGTAACTCAATGTTTGTTGGATAATTTGAAAATTTTGCTGTTATAGTTAATGGATGAATAACTGTATCATCTCCAATTGTCGATCCAAGTGAAATAGTAGATCTTTCCCCTACATACACGTTATTGCCAATTTGAATTTTTCGTAATTTCAATATATGATTTTCGACAACCCAGGTCTGAATGACCGAATCAGGTTGCAAGGTTACATTATCACCTATTTCTATTAAATCTGTTTCAAAAAATACAGTGCAAGCAAGGTATACATTTCCCCCAATTTTTGCACCTAAAACCCTGGATGAAAAAACGGCTAAATAATGACCAGGTAGAAAAAATGGATTTATAACCATTCTGTGCATAAGCCACCACCTAAAATAATTTAGACTATACAAAGGATAATCTGCTTCAGTCATTCGCCCTATTATAAACCATTTTACAAACACTGCTTGTAAAAATGCGAGCGGTGGAATAATGAGAGGTGCGCATAGCAATTGCAATATAAACACCCACTGCGGCAAAACATTGATAATAGTTTGTTGTATCAACATAAAACAATTTAACAACAATGCAAACCATATGTAAACAATGATTTGTAAAAACACTACCAAGCACTTACGAGGTTTATTATAAAACGACCGTAAATCAGTTTTGTGTAGTAATTCAATTGTATCCACATCAGCTCCAATATCAAATCCTTTTATTCCAATTTTGTTTTCTACTGCACATGAATCGATATATGCTGATAATGCACGAGGCGAAGTATATTCATATACATCTTTCATCTTCAAGAAGCTCCAATTTTGTTCGTTGCGGCAATTTGATATTAGCAACGCACCAGAAACAGAGTTAAAACCATAATCAAAAATGTTTTCAGTCATGGGTATCTTAATTTGTAAGATATTTAGCAACACCTTTGCTACGTACTCTTCAGTGGCTGTTTTTGGCTGACTACTTTTACTATCACCTTGAATATCATCACTAAACGATAAACGAGGATCAACTAAAAGTTCCAACGTACTCCAATATGGCAGTTTTTCTCTTAATACTTTACCACTGATAGCACTATGTGGTATTTCATCGACGGTAATTCTTACAAATGCATTTGGTATCATGTATTTCGGCAATACCGTTTTCAGGTAACGCCTCGCCTCCGTTGGATTAAACGTTGCATCTTCTGATAGTGATGTAACAATAAACGCCACAAGTTCCTGAGCATTGGAGACTGGATTTTTTTGAACTGCTACTACGACTGATTTGCATCCTTCAATTGCGTTTATATGAGTTTCAATGTCTTCTAATTCTACGCGGTACCCCCTGATTTTAACTTGGCTATCAGCACGCCCTATAAAAACAACCGAGCCGTTGTCATCTTCCCGAACAAGATCGCCAGTTTTGTATATACGGGCTCCATCCACAAACACAAATTTAGAAGCGGTTTTAACTGGTGCATTTAAATAACCTAACGTGACCCCCTTTCCACCAATGCAAAGTTCTCCTTCCTCACTTTTATTAACTAAATTCATTCTTTCATCGCGAATAGAAACAGTATAACCGGGCAATCCATGACCTATTGATACAGGGTGGCCCGCATATAACTCAGCATATGTTGCAGAAACCGTCGTCTCCGTTGGTCCATACATATTAAAAAAGCGCCTTCCAGGTTGCCATTTTTCGACCACAGGTGCTGTACACTGTTCTCCACCAACAATAACAATCCTTAAATTTGGTAAATCATAACCATTTCCCATTATGGTCAAATTCGTTGGCGTTGTATCCAAGATAGTAATCCCGAGATCGTTAATTGTACCTTTGAGATCCGCGCCTGACTGCATCATCTCTGGTGTGCCCACAACGAGTGTTCCGCCTCCCCCAAAAGCCATCCAAATTTCACCATATGAGGCATCAAACGCTGTACTGTAACCTTGAAAAATACGATCCGTTGAATTACTTGAAAATAATTGCTTTAATACATGTATATAATGGCTCGCATTTCTAACAGATACCATAACCCCTTTAGGAGTACCAGTTGTACCACTTGTGTAAATGATGTATGCAACTTTTGGATCAATAGTAAAATCAGCATCAACATAATTTAGTTTTGCACTTGCACTATTACATTCATTGGTACTCGGATTTTTATTTACGTTACTACCAATTGACAATTGACTTATTTTTGTTTCGTTAATTACTATATGGCCTAATGAAGTTTTGATTTTTTCAATCATCATTAAATCCCTTGCTGTTAAAATATTTTCATTCCTTTTATCTTCACCTGTATCAACAATTTTTTCACCATTATTGTTGATATTATTATAAGTTACGTTCTCATTTTGTTGTTCGTTTTTATTCATTACCAAGGAGGCAAGCCCATCGGCCTCTCGTATAATGACTGCAGCCCCAGAATTTCTAAGGGTAAACAGGACACGTGTTTGTGGAAATCCTGTATCTATTGGGACATACGAACATTGCGCTTTCAAAATACCCAACATGGAAATATAGACATTTACTCCACGCTTCAAAAATATTGCTACGACACTACCTTTTACAATATTAATGGATTTTAATGCTGCTGCAATTCTGTTAGCGCGACTTAATATCATTTCATAAGTATAAATCACGCCATTCTCTTCAACGGCAGGATGGGTTGGATTTTGTTCGCATATGTTTTGAAAAAC
>Ga0099797_100280_pt1 | contig 33761 bp, 32 predicted proteins | sample Uncmet_Sort48C_1_FD_89871 | JGI IMG/M metagenome (GOLD analysis project Ga0099797, IMG submission 89871) | Marine eukaryotic communities from CALCOFI LINE 67, Pacific Ocean - C012_Sort48C_1 | ecosystem: Environmental > Aquatic > Marine > Oceanic | place: Pacific Ocean: Monterey Bay | collected... | reverse complement strand
ATTATAGTAGTTCGCATGCGAAGTGTTAGTATTGTTTGCGTAGCTGAGCTGAAGCCCTCCCTCCTTGTGCATACAGTTCCCCCCAACGATGATATTCTATGCTTGTTTACCGCGTGATTGTGGTTTTCTAGAGTCATGTTTCATGGCGTGTTCAGTCATTATTCGCACGGTCGGTGGCAATTCTTCTCTCCCCAGTCTTTAATATTATACAACAATTTCTCGGGTCTGCAAATCAATAGAGCCGCAAACGTATTTTTCTGCCATAAAAATAAAATCGCATGCAAACATAATGATAATTGATTTCCAGTCTATCCGCAAAGTCAACTCTTCTGCATAGCAAAAACCGTTCCGTTTCCAGTCTATCCGGCATGTCCGTAATACATGGATGTTTAAAAAAGATTGCATTGTACAGTTTCGGGCCCGTGGATCTCATCTTTTTAGGATAGCGACGAAGATTTTTAGGATAGTTGGGAAAAGAGGACACGGAGGAGAGACTGTGGTTGAAAAAAAAAACACCCTGTTGAGATTATAGTTATAATCGGCACGTTGTAACTACACGAGCCCTTGAGATATGAATCAGCAGCCAATGAAGCATATTTCTATATTATACTCAGTAGGCCAGGTCTGTCAGTTCACATTTGTGAGAAATAATAATAGTAGTCAAAGCATGTATCTGGCGCGGCGGTTTTTTTCGGCCGGATAATTGGCGCCTATTTGACAACTATATTCTGTAATATCATATTAGGGCCCCTACAGAGTACAGGCCCCAGGGGCCCGCCCCCCAGCGCCCAGCGGGTCCCTATTATAATGTTAAAGGGCGGGTCCGGGCCCCTTGTTCGATCCATTGTTGAATACACCATTCGATGGATCCCAAACTCAAATTACCTACATATTGACAACTTCTACACAAATCAATATTTTAAAACGGGCCCAAGTTAGTACTCCCACCCTAGGATTATTAATAGTTTAGTATTTCCCTCCCTCGATAGTTGACAGCACATTTTTAACTAACAATAATATTTAATACGATAATAAGTCTAGAAAGAAGTGGCGGTCAAAGGCGATTGGAGGATTTATGAAGTAGACGCCGTACGACCAACAAACAACAACATAATAAGTCTAGAGGGTCCCCCCAATTAAAAGATGGTGCTGATGAAGCGCATGAGCTTCCGCGTTTTCAGTTTCCCGGATTTGCGGGCAAAGTGTAAGCACGACATGACGACGAGCGAGTATACCCACATCTTCCTGGGCGCCGAGGAGAAGGAGGTGGCTATTTTCACGCTATTTGTACGCATTACGTAACAGGTTTTTAGAGCTCTTCTAATGGAAGACATTAGTGCTGGTCCTAATATAGTGATTAATGTGATGGGCAAATTAATTTGTCATGAACTTTGTGGATAGACTTGCTGTCAGTGTGTGGTAGGGTAGTTTGGCTACGATAATTACTCAAAGGAACTACTAGTTCTATCAACAACATACTCTATAATAATAAGAGGTGGCCGTGGACGACACGCAACGCTTCTACCAGGACCCCTACCATGTCCCGTTACCCTACATCTGGAGCGACTATTTTTGGGACCTGATCGACCCGTTCTATTTGGTGACGAAATACCCCGCCCGTTTCAGGTCTCTTAATTCATTGTTCTATTTAGTGACGAAATACCCCGCCCGTTTCAGGTCTCTTTCTTAATTTCTTAGTAGTAGTACAATGATTTCAAATTAAAAATTCTAGTCATCAGAATATGCGTTTTGATGTATAATTATTACATGCGCTTGGTATTATAAACTAAAGAAGGTTTCTGTTCAAAAAAAAATGCGCTTGATACCATATTAGAAGGTTTTCGAAAAGTAGGTAACATTAGAGGTTATGATCTTCTAATCTATTAGATAACCTAGATAGACCGACGAATGATCTACAATATAGGTAATATACACCGACGAAGGACAATAAGTAATTATATTATTACGTGCAAAACTGTATAATTTAAAAAAGGCACCCGCGCATCTGTTGGGGTTTGCATAGGGACAGCTGCTACAAATTTCTCATAACCATGTTTTTCGTGGTCTGGTTCCCCTTCTTCTTGTTGTTATTATCCGTGCAGCATTATGACGCGGAGAAGTACGCCGTGGAACGCCGGCCGCCGCATTCGGTAGCTTCCAGGCCGCAGTTCTTTAACCCCGGGGACGACGAACTGGTTTTTTCTTTTTTGCATTTTTAACCCCGAGCCCGTACGTTTTCTTATTACGTTTTCTTTAACCTAAATTAGTATTCAATATTTTTGAATAATAGAGTATTTGAAACTATCATGTAGTAAGCATTATTGGATTGTTTCTCCCAACTATAATTGTTTTCCTCGTAGTCGTGAAATAATATACACAGTTTGTCTCGGGAGATTATACAGTTTGTATCGAGCATCCACGTCAATAGTTTTGGGACCCCTGTCGCTGCGTACACAGTCGCAAAACTTTGCAATCCAGCTATCTCAATATTTTTAACATAGCTATCAGCTATGACTGAAAGAGACGTCTGAGCTTAGCTATTAAACTGCTACTATTAAACTCCTCACGTCTGAACTAATTAATATAAAAACTGATATAATAAAAGGTACTCGACTGGGCGGCCCATCTGTATTTATTGATAAAGCATCTCTTCGCGATTCTGGTTATTCACTACGTTCTCAAGAACAGCTACTATTTGGCCGAACCTGCGGAGCTGCAGAAGCAGTGGGAGCAGGCCTTTTTTTTTTCTGCAGAAGCAGCTAGGGAACAGCGGAGTCTGAACAGTATTGTTCATAACATTCATTTGGTACTTTGTGATTAATAAAGATTGATTATATTAATACAGAATTCAAGCTCTGTGTGAAAAACAGCTCTGTGTTGATATTAATATCATTCAAACAATCTTGAAGATCTTTTTCGTGAAAACAACGTGAATTAAGCCTGTCGTTATATTATTATGTTTTGAACGAACTTACTAAAATAGAATTCTGCATATTATGTTTTGAAATTTCAGGCCATGTCCCGGGGCATGGGACCTCCCGACAAAGCTATGGGACCCGCAGCGTTGTACAATCAGGGGCTCCGGTTCCGCAATTACTCCAGCGGTGGTGGGGACCACCTTGACCATTCGGGGGGCCCCGGTGGGGGTATGGGGGGGGAGGGAAACGGAAATCATTAACCACCCCATTAACGGACCTGTTGAACACGAACCAGGCGTTATGTACAACGGGCACCATTATGGTGAACGAGGAGATGTGAACAATGCAACAGGCGTAAGTGCGTCGAGTCATTGGGAAGCTTTGCGAAAAAAAAATAAGCAGGGAACTCTTATGCAGAAACTCACCAGCCGAAATTTACAAGCGCTGAACGAACTGCACGAGGCGACGCGAGAGGACCCCGGCAACAGAGGGACCCGTCCCCGCAACAACCCCCCCGCAATGGGTGGTGGTGGTGTTCCTAAATACGGACCACAACAAGTATTTAGTAACGAGGCCAATTTATTAAACAATGATGTAGTTGCTGAAAATGGTCATAATAATCCTGAAAACAACGCGGCCACCCGCCCAGAACTAACGGAGCCTAACGCAACAATGGAAAACGAGGAGGAGCCTAACGGCAGCCTAAAGCGAGACGTCTCCACTATCTCGCGTCGTTCACGTCGAGGGTCCGTCCCTAGGCTGGACGACGTGGCAAGCGGACAAAGTGGTGCTACTCGTGCCGTCCGGGGCCCCGGTGGGGCGCAAGTGCAACAACAACGGGGCCAACAACCCATTGTCGGGGGCCCAGGGGGCCCCTTGCCGTTCGCGGAACAACAGCACCTCGACCCCGATTACGTCCGGCGGAGAAAAGCGGACAGAGATTTTTTCCTCAGAGACCACAGCGATTCGCAGGGGCCCGAGGATGGTGGCTTCGGGGGTGATCAGAACGAGTACTACCTTAAGGACAACAAAAAGCAACCATTACTAAAATCAAGTGACAACAATGATCCAGACGGAGATTCCAACGATGAGAACGGAAAAAAGGATGAAAAAAAGTCTATCACATACAAAGCGCTCGAATGGTTGTATGATTTGGTCCCCTCCGAGGTTTTGGTGTGGGCGTTTTTTGGTCTGTGCTACCCGATTACGTACCTGTACTGGTTCTTCACGCCAAAAGTGGTGGGAAGCTTCCTGTTTCTGCGGTTTCTGGGCTGCTGCGCCGCGATGTACGCGATGTGGCTCAAGGGCATCTTTCTGGCCGCCCTGTTAGGGCAAGCTTTAACCCCAAAACGGAGCTCCCTGCTGAATAAGGTGTTCAGTCGATTAAATGTTCTTTGTGTATGATATGATTGCTAATATATTAAAATGCTTTATTTGCATCTTGGCCTATCATGGCTAGAAAAATTATGGAAAAAAAAAAAGTGGACCATGATTCTGATGATATAATATTTAAAAAAAAGTGGCCATGATTGTGATGATATTATTAAAAAAAAAGTGGACCATGGTTTTGATGATGCTGGACGCCTGGGGAGAGTGTAAATGGGTGGTGTCCGTAGCCCGGGTCGAGCGATCCCGGAATGACTGGTTCATGCTCTACCTCACCGCTTCTTCGTATATTTTGCAGTTGCGGATCCTCCTCGCGTTTGGCGTCTTACTGACTGGCCGGAGTCCGCCGTACGTTCGCCAATTTTACCCGGTCAGATTGTGTTTTTTTTCGTATTTGATATAACTATAATGATGATAATTAATTCGTTAGTATTCCTTAGTAGTACATTCTTGAAACTAGTCGAGTCTGTATAATTAGTAATCATAGACATTATACATTCAATGATTATTACAGTTGCCTATTCATGCCAGGTTTCTTCGACATGTGCCTAATGATAATAAAAAATGAAGGTGCCCCCTGAGGGCTTCGTCGAGGACGAGTTTGAGGACCCGTTGCATCTCTCCGGAAACCCCAACGAGAATCGGCTACCTCCAACGGAAAATTCGCTGGATGCTCTTCTGCGAGTGTCCAGTCCGGACGCAGGCTTGGCAGGGGGCCAGAAAGGGGAGGGGTCCCCCAGCCAGACCAGGAGGGGCGCCCCGAGCGGGAGCCCCCCCGGTGATGATAACAACGTTGGAGGCCCGATGACAACCACGTTGGTAACCACTCAGAAGAAGTCGATGGAGAAGAACAACATGCTGTATTACCCCCCAGAGAATAATAATACGACAGGCGGTAACGATGATGGTGAAACAAGGGAAAATGGTCATCTAACGGGTAGGGACGTCCCTGAAGGACCTGGAGGGCCACAACCCGTTCTGAATGCGCGCCACGACGTAGCCGCCCCCGATCAGGGAGCCGGAGCTCGAACAGGCTCCGCCAAGGGGTCACGCGATCTAGGGTCCAAAAGCCAAAGGGGTCCCCGTGTGGGGGATTTGATATGGAACGACGATCCTCGCGATTCGTCGAACCTGCAAATCAATACTAATGATGGAAACAACAACAACAACAACTCGAACAACTCAGGAGAAGGATATAATGTAGAGCAACAACCCGGAATGGTAGGAGCCTATCACAACAGCTACTGGGGCCCCCCCTGGGGCCTTTTTTTAAAATCGACTAATCCCTTGCCAGTGCACTGGGTGTATTTCTACTTACTGGGACCGGCTCTAGTGGGCTTCGGATTCTTCATATTTTGCTGGTGGTGGGAGCTGTACCAGTCGCGGCAGAACGTCGGCGTAAACGAATCCCGGGAGGCGCGCTTGAACTTTTTGATTTGTTTAGCGGTTCTGATGCCGGCGGGCGGCTTGAGTTTGGGTTGCATAACCTTGTTTTGCCGTCTGCAGCGAAAAGCCGATCGGTCGGTGCCTCCCCGCACGCCGTTGACGTTTGAAGCTCTGTTATTAATCGTGCTGTACATTATCATCTACATTTTACCATTATTGTTATGGTGCTTCAAATTTCTCTACCCGATGTGGTTCGTGCGACTGCTAACAAGTATCACGCATGCGCTCTGCCCCACCGGTATTCTCGTTTACTGTCTGGCCGCCGCGAAACTGCCGTCCGTGGGCACGGGGGCCATGAGCTATTTGCATTTCGGCGCGCTCCTCTTCCTCGTTCTGATAATAGCGGTGCAGTGGAAGCACTTCACGTGCCGGCTGAGCGAAGAACTAAAAAATGTGTTCAAGGACGGCAAAGACTCCTTCTGGCACTCGTTTTTGAAGTGGCGCCAGCCCGATAATTATGACGACTTAGATGAAGCAGATGACGGCGAGGAGGAAGACGGCTTTCCGCCGCCAGGCGATGGTGGTGAAGACGATGACAGGGGCGTGAAGGGGGGGTTCGCGGCGCCAGGGAAGTTCACGAAGCAGTTAAAGGGCGGTTTCAAGCCGCCCACAGATTCGGCCCCCCCCAAAAAAAGGAAAAGGAAAGGGCCTCGTCCGCCCGGCCCGCGCGCGACGACGACTCCTAAGGAGGAGGAGGAGCCAATTAATAGTGATTCATTAATAGGGAGCCCACCTCAGGAAAGTACAGGTGGTGATCCACCAATAATACCGCCGCTGCGCCAAGGGCCCCCAACAACACCTTCTTCTCCAAGCAGAATACCGCAACGGAGAGGATCATCTGGGACAGGCTTTCATCCGCCAGGGGATAAAACAAGAACTGGAGAAGAGGGGCCCGAGGATGAGGACGAGGAAGACGAGGAGGAGGAGGCACAGACTTTGCAGCCCTTACCTTTTTACAGCTGCTGCGGCCCCTGGCCCGGCGACTTCGGTGTTCTCGAACTCTTCGACGGTCACCGGCTCGTGGGCGACAGCGACGACGTTGGTCAGAATCAGAGTGGCGGTCCCCGGAACGGAGGAGACGATCCAGAAAATGGCCTGCTACGAAACCCTTTCCCCCCAAGAGGAGACGACACAAGCGAAGATGGTATGGGACGAAGCCCAAGAGGAACTAGTACGGATCAAAATGATGATGACAAATCCGAACAAAAAGAAGCAGACAAAAGAGTACCCGCCAGAATAATCATGGAGATACCAGAAGACGCGGTGCTGGGCCCTACCAGCTGCCTGTGTCAAGTATTTATTCATCTTGTTGCTTCTTTCGACACTATTTTCTTTTCGATTTGTCGACTACCTTTTCAATTTTATTTAGACGAGGATTTTGATCTTTACCATGACGTTTTCATCTTTATGATGTGTGTATTGAGTAAAGATGCCTATTATCTTGAATGAACTCAACTCTATATAGCCATGTCACAATAGTAAGAAGGCGGCCCTGGTATATAGTAAGAGATACGACCGAAAAAACACCCTCAGTCACAACAACCAACAAATAATATTCAATACTTTATAGGGCCTTCGAGTCGGACCTTACGAGAACGATCCGTTGGAACGGGAGTGTCGCAAAATTCCAAATGAGAATACGAAGAAGGGGGGGGCCGACGACACCAGTTGGGACAAGTGGCACCGAAATTGGGAGGAGAAAAGTTACCTGAACGCACCGGAGGTCGACACCTTTTACGCCGCCATGGGCCTCCAATTCTACTTGACCGCTCTCTTGATTGTCTCAAAATTAGTCCTGAGAAGCGTCTTCCCGAGGAAGTTTAGGGTAATTTAAAAACCAAAAATATGGCCTGTGTTTGTATAAATAGGTGGGTGCATGTTTTTTGAGGCATGAGTTTTAACATTAGAGTTGCCGATCATGACCCTGTAACAGCATGTGGGTGCAAGTTTCAGTTCACATAATAATAGTTAGTGGCTGAAAATTTGAAAAGTGGTGGTTTTTTCGAAAAAAAAGGAAGTTTATTTTCAACATAACCACATATGATATTCAGAGCAAATGTGCAACTATCTGCGTCTATGTGTCGGTAGATTGCAGCTAAATTCATCGGTATTCTTTTACTTGACTTGGTAGATTCATTGCTACAACACGATATTAAATGATCCTAATCTTCATACTGTGCAAGATTCAAAAAGAATCTGCCTATGGATTCCGAAATGATTCACGTCGCCATTCAGGTAATGCCCCATATGACATTACAAAATGTCATTCCATTTTTGAAGAATAAGAAACCATGGGACTCACCTATAATAGGAACAACTATTGTTTAAGATGGCCACTACCCTCCCCTTCCTTCTATTGGTTTTTTTTTGAATAATCATTCAATTGAAACCCAATGTGAAAGGTAGGCGTTTTTTTTTCTCTTTTCTGACCTTGTATCATCGTTTATAGGACGCCGTGTTTTTTTTTTCGTCGGTTTGTTGCGAAAATACATTGATCGTCAATTATCGCAATCATATTGTGAGGCGACCGTTGTCCAGCGATTGTTGTTCGTGTCTCACTACTTTCTCTCATCGACACAAGCCCTTTTCCAATATTAGTTCCGGTTCCAATCTTCCTCCATGATCCGAGCGCACCCCATCCGGGGGGACCCGATTTTCCTCAACGTCTATAATGATAGCACAGATTTCATTCGTCGCGTCACGCATATAATATGCTGAATACATTTGGCAGCCTCGGTTCATACATTTGGGTTCGAGGGGCCCTCGTCATCGTCCGCGAATGTAATACATATATTGAGAGGCAATAATATCACCGCAGTGATTATCATGCTCGTCTTTTTCCCTCAAGTCTATTTGTTTTCTCTTGCATTGTGGTCCCCTTTCGTATTAATTTTGAGTGCTGTCTTTTTTTTGTTTGTGACTGTTGTTTTCAGATAGTATAGCGCCGCTCCTAAATACAGAAATGTCGAAAGGCCCCATTTCTATGCAATATATCAAATCCAACTGTATCTCAAAATTCTATCGAAATTGATTAGATTATTAAGTAATAAAGAAATATGGAGACGAAATACTTCCAAACGTGGATCGACGCGGAGGACTTCGCGGCAATCACGTGGGAGTTTCGCGAGGAATATTTGGAACCGGAATTCTGTGCTTTGGTAAAGCGCGTGCCGAGGAAAATTCAGGTCATTTGTTTAGAGTTTTTTTCCACAGACATTATTATTGATATACATATGAATTTTTGCATCCATACTGATATTATATACGGTATATAGTTAAATGTGCATTGATTTAATTCATGGCTGAATGGTAATATTTGTAATAGTGTATTAATATTGTCCAATAGGACACGATATCGTACCGAAGGAAAGAAAAAAGGTGAAATGTGAACTGCGCCGCGGCGACAAGATCGTAAATGACATCCAATATGTGGCTCGTTGTAGTCCGGATCTCAGAAAAAAGTGTCGGTTGGGGCCACCTCCTACCATGTCTGATGGTGATGATGATTTTGATAGTACCTACGACGGCACCTTCCGAGAATTTTTTTTCGAGGGGCCCCACGATTTCGCCGAAATGACTCAAGAATCGGATGATGTTTCAAATTGTGATTCCACCTTAGGCTTATTTATGGAATCATCGACGATACTAATAGCTGGTAATAATGATCATAACACGACTTCTTTAGGGCCCAACAAAAGACCTCTCTCCGACAGCTCTGGAGGGATAAACCAGCCCTCGAAGAAGTGTAAAAATAAAGAATCTTTACACTTCGCTCGTCGAAAAAAGTTGCAAAAAAAACAAAAGCCATCGGAGCCTTCGTATAAAAGATTATTGATCGAAGTGCAGCGTCCTATAGAAGAAGTGACGGGGCCCTCCTCCGGGTACAGCAGCCACGGGGGGGTCGAGTGTGAAAATAAACAAACTGCCACGTTCCTCGAGCGGTGGCAGACTGAGCATACCTTCTGTCCGGACAAGGAGAGTTGGGAGACGACTTCAATGATAATGAAGAGGGATATTTTGGTCGCAGAATTGAGTGCGCTGTTTGAGAATTGTGGGATTGGACAAATTCCGTGGCGCCTGTTCGGCAGTCGAGCTTGCGGTTTGAACACACCGAAGTCGGACGTGGATTTGGTTCAATTTTTAAATTTTGCTTCCTAGTTTCTAGGACTGTAATATTTCATGGATTCATGATTGACCATGTAATATATTATTGTATTAATAGGATGAAAATATTAACCGACCGGTAAAAAACACCCACGCAGCAGTATTGAAATGATCGGAGCAATACAATTTGTACATCTCCGGATTGAACACTGACATCTTGGACAAATTGTCGCAAAAAAAAACCTATAATAAGACTATTGAAATAATAATAATATCAAGAAGAAAGGTTTTCTATCTGGAGCGCGAATCGTCCAGCTTAGTGGAGTCGTCGGGAGAAGGAGGTCCAAAAGGAGGTGAGCTGATCAAAAGCGACAAGCAGGGAAACAACGAGATGTGGCGTATTTTCGGGCGTTTGAAAGAGTATGAGGCTCTTTATTTATCTTCCAGAAATGCCGAGGATTGGGTCGATGAAAAGCATTTTGTTGTTGGCCCGTTTGCGTCCCCCGACAACAAAAAGCCGAACAACGAGGTGCCACGGCCTGGTAAGTTTCCCCAGCAGTTCGTGTATTTACCCCCCTTCAAAGACCAGGTGGAGGCAGAATTGTATTTAAAAAACGATGCCTTTGTACAATATTTGGGTTCTATCAAATACGTGCCGAGCAAGTATACCCTGGAATTCAAGTACAAGGGTTTGTGTATTGACGCGACGTTTTGCCGGAATTTGGATCTTGATTCTGATAGTAAAAAGAATAACACGGAGGATCTTGACAATGATATGATGGACCTTGACAACGACAATACCGCAAAAAAAGAAATTGTTGAAAAGAAGCAACAATTGATTCCCCGCTTCCACATGCAGGCGCGGTGCGCGGATGCGGTTGATTATTTACTAACGGAAATCGAATTTGTATTAAACGAAACTTTCGGGATTTTCGGAGTTCGTCCGCTCCTGGCGTTTACAACGATGATCATGCAAAAATTACGAATAGTGCACTCGGAGAAATTAAAAGTGGGAAAAAAGTATCCCTTCAAGCACGCGGGCTTGCGATCCTGCTATTTCCGGCATCTCTTTCTCATATTTCTGCGCAGGACGTTCCTCCTAATGGGCTCCTCTACTACTGAAAAAAGTAGTCGTGAGCAAGGGCTGGAAAGAAGGGGCCCCAAAGTTGTGGACAAAGTTGTGGCCCCCCACCAGACGAAAAATTGGAATTCCCGAAATCTCTTGGGGGTCCAAAATACCGATTCTCTTGGGGAGAAGAATATGCCGATTATTAATAACCGGCTCAGAAGTTGCGAGCTAGCAGTCTCTGAGAAGAAGAGGGACCTGCAGTGTCCAGTAGGAGGATCTTCTAGGGTTGTTGATTTCAGTGACCCCGCGCAGCGCGCCGAGTATTATTATGCCACCCGTTGGGACTCGTCTTCTTCAGGACCTCTCCCATCTTCTGGAAAAAAAAAGAAGAAGACCGTGTGTGATGACAACACTAATAACACCGCACAACACGTCGTGCCAAAAAAGGCATCGTCGAAAAAAGCAGCTTCTTCGATAAGTAGTACTTCCCCAAGAAAAAATGGGGAGCCGCCGCAGAAAAAACGCAAGAAAAAGCCCACCTTCACGCCGGGAGCCTCAGAAAGCACGCAAGCGTCGTCTTCTTCAGCTTGCTCCCAGCAGTTATTATTATTGGGTTCATTTGGTAGCAGCAGTAGTTTAATAAGCAAGGATCATGATCCTGCAATGATAACTGGGTCCCTGGTAGATCAATTACAAGAAGACGGCAATAATCATATTGTCAACACAGGGAGTACTACAACAACCGATGATGGGTTCCATTCGGATGATGTCTCAGAAAGCGACGATGATGCACACGATGAGGATGATGATGATGATAAGATCGTCGACCTTCTTATAGAGGTGACTAAGCTGGAGGAAAAGCGAGAAGAGCTCGAGGAAAAGATGATACAAAACAGCAAAAGAGAGCAGACACAACAGCAGACAAGATTCGATTCTTCGATTACCAGCAAGTTGGACCAGCGGGAACTACGAAAATTATTATATGAAAATGCAGCGGAGCAGAGATTACTAAAGGCGAGAATACGGAAGTTGTTCAAATTGTGCGAGAGCGTTGATTTTCTGAAAAAAAAATACGTGAGCTGCGATTTTATAGGGGGAGGTATTTTTAAAGAAAACGACGGAACAACTACGAGTACTTGGAAACAACTTCAGCTTTGCAAGGACGAAGAGACTCAGAAGAAAGCAGTGGTGTTGCTCGGCAATAATATTAGTGGTCCCACCGTTCCTAAATTATGGGACCAGGAAAAGGGCGACGATAACTATGGGTCCCGAGGCAGTAACGTCGATCCTTGTTATGTATCGCCTGGCCTCTTCGAAGCCAGCGACTGCTTGGCCTCTGGTCAGCGGAGCCCTCCGTTTATATCGGAGAATTTTCTGGGACCCATCTCTGAGGCTCCTATGGTCTGTTTTCCGGACGAGGCGGCGTTCGCGCAGATGCAGAAATCGAGCGTACAGATGAGAGAGTTGGAATTAATTTCGAAATCGACGTGCTGTGCGTCAGGGAGTACAGCAACCGACAGCGTGAACGAAACAAACATTGTGCTGGACGAAAAATGGGGGGACCCTCGTGCGACAATCGGCCAATGGGACCACCCTGCTTCGGGGGTGGGGGGCCCCACAGGGGGGCCCCCTTGGACGGAGAGGCCCGGGCCCCTTGCGGAAAATGGCCCCCCCTCGTCGTGGACGGAGGCCGAAATCGCGGCAGACCTCGCGGCGTGGTTCGGTTCTGATACCACATCAGGTTCCAATTATCTGGACAGCTATGGCGCGACAAGTAGTGATGATGTTACTTTGTCCGCCATAGGGGCCCCGCTCTCGAATAATGGGCTTCAATGGGCCCCTTCTCTTTCTTCTTCTTCTTCTTCTCAGAATGGTCTCCTTAATTCTGTTGTTGTGCAGAAAAATGTTAATGGTATTAATCAAGACAGCAGCTGCAGGAATCTGTTCAGTGACAAGCAAATGAGAAACAAGCTTTTCAGTAGTAGTGCCGGAAAAAGTAGTACCAAGAAGAAGGGGGCTGCTCGTCAAGTTTGTGACTTCTCACGAGCACCAACCCCAGAAAATTTTGAGGAGCATATCGATTTGCAGCAAGAATATATTGATGGATTCGACTCCTGCTGGGGCAGTTTTGCACAACTGCAAGAAAACGTTGATAACAATAATTATAATCCAACAGCAATACTGAACAATAGTTGTACTAGTCGTATTTCGAGCAGCAGCAGCAGTAGCAGTTCCGTCGCTCTAGGTGGTGCCTCCGGAGGCTCCCCCGCAGCAAAAGCGATCATAGGGCTCGCGGAGGCGGAAGTTAGCATGCACGGCGTTCATGATTCCCATAGGGCAATGCACGGAGTGGCGGGAGAACTGCCGATTGTGCATACTAACAACACAACTCCCCATATAAAAAAAGAGAGTTTATTTTCGACAAAAAGCGCTGCGACTACTACTACGAGTTTTTGTGGCAACGACCCAGTTATGCCCACAACAAGTTATGTCAATCAAAGAGGCTGTAGTACCGGTTCTTCTGTCTGCGAAAAAAACCGAGAGAATACTGAAATTCAAAAATCTGCAGATCAAAAAAAAACATCCTCGCACTGGGCCGTGGAGCCAAAAGATGATGAAAAGTGTCACCAAGGAGAAGAAGAAGAAGAAGACATAAGATTGAACCCGCCCCCGCCCTTCGCGCCGCGCGCATTTGAATCTTCTTCCAAAAAATTCGAAGATTCTTTCCTACAGATGGAGTTCGAAAAATTCGAAAAAATCCCCTTGATTAATAATTTGAATCACTTTCGAATTTTCAGTGCGTTCATGCGTTGGCTTGCGAATTGTCCGTTCGAGGCCGCGGTGCTAAGGCCCTTCGCGAAGTTTTCGCGAAACACCGTTTTGAGAAGAAACCGGGGGGACTTGACCAAATGTGAGCAACCCTTCAAAGAGGACACGCCGATGGCGTTAGCACTGCCGAAGCATTTCTGTACGAACAAGAACATTCCGGAAAAATTACTGGCGAAAAAGTGGTTTGGCGGTGGGAATTCTTCTACAAGTACAATAGAGGAAGTAGTACCTAGAAGAATAATAAGTGACGATCCGTTCTTCTCTCAAATCGGTGGCCAAGAAGCTCATCAAGAAGAAGAAATTAAAGAAGAAGACGACGAAGATTCCAAATTTAGCCTCGCAAACGAGAAATTTAATGATTGGGTTTGCGGCATGTACCCAGCGTGGTACACTACACGTTCGTTATCATGTTGCTATGAATTCCAGTTTTTACATTAAATTAATTTTCTGGTATTATTATGCAACGCTTCACTTGCTAGGTTTTTAGAATATTGATAGAAGATGTTCGTTTTTTTCGAAAAGTGATTTCTGGTGGGTGAACTACCGTTATGAGGTGTTAATACGGTATTGTGGGACCCGATAGGGTGGCTTGGCTGAGATACCTCAAGGAGTGTTAAAACCACATACATTAGGTACACGTACATGCGGGAAACCGCGGCGGACTTGCACGCTTTGTGCGAAATGGCGCAACTTTACGCGCCGACAACAGAAGAACCTTTTGATCAACAAATAATGGGAAATATCGCAAATAATGTTGATCAACAAGCAGTAGGAGGATCGCGCAATCGAGGACAGGCCGGCAAGGAGGGTCCCGAACAAAAAGGCGCGGCCAAAGTGGCGCGGCCAGATTTACATTACATCCTGGAACAGGTGGAAAATGTATACGAGATTGGCGATTTGAAGCGCGCCGCGTGTTCGTTATCAGAGATATAATGTGCGGATTGTGTGTTTATTAGGACAATAATATCAATCTAGGTCTTTTATGTTGTTTTCAATCAATCATGAGAAGTTCAATGTAATAGATTTTCGGGGGACGCATATGATAACATCGTGTTTTCAGCGGATCATGTCAGCGCACTTATTATAGTACAGATGTTTTTTATGTAGAGGCGCCGCCTCATTGAAAAAAAAAACAGATGTTTTTGATAGATGGCCTTCGTTAATAATAATTCTGTTTCAGAGCAATTTGTAGGCAGTATTTTTCGTGGCCTTTATTAAGCTCGTCCACGACAAGAGCTGCGCGGTGCAGGACCTGGAGCGAGAAATGGCGGCTCTCTCCAAGACCGTGGCGGTGCGGGTTGGAAATCTACACCAGAACAACCCACACAATCGAAACAGTCACCATTCACCGGAGAAGATCCAGGTCGCGTGCGCGGCGCGCTGGTTAAAGTTTACCCACAGATCAGACTTCCCATCAGATGTACGTGCGGAGTACGTGCGGAGTGCAGAACATTCAGTGCAAATTTCATTGCTTATCAGTTGAATCTAAGATGCAGGCTTGTGCTTCATATTATCTTGTTGTCATCTTGCTGCCCGCATTGTTCGCTCCTAGAATAGTTCGCAACACGTCGCGTCCTGTGTACATTGATTATTGAAGAAAGGCGAAGGAAAAAGCGCCACCCGTAGTCGATGGCCCAAAACATCCGCTGACACCCTTAGTATAGTATACCCCAGATAAGACATCCACTGAAGGCGGAAAATCTTGCCATTGGATTCTATTATTAACTTTTAAGAAACTATAGGTTATAATTCTTGGAAGAATCAATAATATAGATTCGAATCCAGTGATGCATAATAGTTATAGCCCTTATAGGCTCCTTCCTTTCAGGTTTGTATATCGGTTATAATTTATATGCATGTGTCTGATCCTTTCATTAATAACAGTATAATTACAAAAAAACGCATTTTTCGAACAAATATGGCGAGCCAAAAGGTGTTTCCCAAAGAGAAAGATGACCCCAAAAACGATTCAGACGGACTTTTTCCACGATTTCAGAGAGAACCAGAGCCGCCGTTAAGTCCTGAAGAGGTGCCTGAGAGTCCTGAGCTGGACAAAAAAAATGGGTCGCGTCCTGAGCAAAAAAAATCTCCCTTTGCGGGAGAATTGATTTCTGGGTCCTACGGGGCGAGCGGGGGCCCCAACGTAGAAACTCTAAAAGTCGGTGTAAAAGGAGAAAAAGAAAATTTTGAAGCAGTTGACAATGTTAATGTCATCATCGGCAGGAGCGGCCGATCTGCCGGATTGTCCGATGGTAGTACTACCAGACAGAACCCGATCTCCTCGGAGATCACTGTGCATCATGAAGAAGATGGCGCGTATCCGTCTCATGTGGACGCAGAAGACCGTCTGTCGAATCAGACCAACGAAACGCCAATACCCCCGCAACAAAAAGCTTTCTACAAGGTGACAAAGGGAGAATCAAAGGCCAATAAAAATGAGATCAAGTCGATCCTGAAAAAACAAAAGATTTTGAACAAGAATAGGAAGCAACCCAAAAAACAAGAAGCGCAGGATGCAGCACAAGTCAGAACCCCAGGCTCGTCCTTCTGGGATTCGGCCGACGACACAGGCGACAGTTTCCGGCAGCATCTCGAGGCCTGGTGGAAGGAAGACGGAAAGTCGAGCGAAAGCAGAAGCTTCGACATCGATTCCTCAGGAATCCCGACTCCGGCTGGCCTGGGCCACCCGGGATCCTATGGGCCCCTGGTAGCGATGGGTTACATAAGCCCCCCCCGGGAACGGATCGTTCCGTTAATAGACGGAATAGATGAGTACCATTCAAATTCTAATATGATGAGAACAATAGTACCCCCCAGCGGTTCTACCGACGAATCCTCGATCAGTTCCTGGGGTGTGTCCCCCGGAGGACCACGAACCGGACCACCTCCTGGACAAGAAGAACACAAAAGCCAAAAAACTCGCAGCAGACCTGTTGTGCGGTTCAACGAAGAAACCGTCGGAGGAGAGACCCCACCTCTCGTCCGGTTGGGGGACCTTCCGGATTCTGAGGAGAACCGCGATTTTTGTAAATTGGCGCCGGAGGAACTCGAAAAAATGAAAATGCGCGAAAACGTGCGAATGCAAAAAAATCTGCACCGCTTGTTCAAGGTGTTCGACAAAAAACAAACGAGATCAGAAGCGACGTTCTCGGTCTTTTTTTTTCTAATGAAATCAGCTAAGCGGTTTCATGATTTATTTTTCTGATTTTAGCAGTACCAACTATACAAACTAAGTACATACACATAATTTTTGCTAGGTGTATTTGTAACTATAATGAATATAGAAATCTTTTTGAACGAGAATTATTAGAAACGCATCAACCGTTTGTCTATTAACCATTTCCTGCATAGCACAATATTGACTATTAGATTTGTAAACGAACCGTTTTAGATATTATTATAGAAAGGTGACGCAGCGTGGCGCGTAAAAAAAACCTTTTCAAACAAACATTTTGGACACAACGCGGCGCGTAAAAAAAAAAAAAAGGTGTTCTCGAAAAAGTTTTGGACGCAGCGAGTGTGGCACTTGTTTTTCGCCAAGCCTGGCATGCGATTGTTGCTCTTCTTCGTGACCGCCTGCACGTCGGTTCTGGGGATCACGGCGTTAGTGTTATTGGAACAGCAGCAGGAGACCGGTTTTATTAATTATCAACCTTTCATTGTTTATATGAACGCCCCTTTAACACTTGTTTCAAATATTTTTACAGTACCGTGTTATTCAACAAATTCATTTAGTATTATTGTTATTAGAATGTGAGTGTGCACCAGACTATTACACAGTTCCCAGATCACAAGACTGCAGTGTTCATCATAATAGATTAAAAATGAATCTCAAATAGTTGAAAATGTATAAAAATGTAGTTCAGGTGTATTGGTGAACAAGGCGGGGCAGCTGCGCTACTTAGCGCATGCGGTGGGTTACGCGGCCCTGGAAAGAGCAGAGGCGCACGCACAACTACCGGATTTTTCAAAAAACAAGTATTGGCGGTGCCACGTCCCCCCATTGTATTTGTTATCCTCATCAGCTCAACAGTCTTCTTCTTCTTCTTCCTCCTCCTCAGTAGAAAATAATAATTTTGATGAAAATTCAGATGAATACTATTTGTATCGCTGGGAGAGGGAAATTTTACGAATCGTTCCCGCGGTCCCCAACCCGGAATTGTGGGATTGCAGTTTGATGGTGGAATACGGCTTTGACAATTCGGTTGCGCTGATACGAACGCACACGGAGTATTTAACGGAGAACATGTGCCAGGTCGGGATGACGTCTTTCAACTGCAAGTCTGACAAAAATCTGTTGACCGATTGGCAAATTGATTGGCAAAATCTCCAAAAAAAAATTCCGGGTTTACAAAAATTCTTCTTTCAAAATAAACTCGCCAGAAACTACGGCAACATCAGGGAGCCCACCAACACCACTATTATTTCACCAACAACAAGCAGCAGTTCTCCTAGTACTATTGGGACCAGTAGTAGTAGTACGAGTGCGACCGGTACTACTACTATTGACACAGCAGCAGAGATGGACCCAAATGGTGGAAAAATCGACGTCCGTGGCGACTGGTTGAGACATGTGCATCAGTTGATTACGAACATGGATACGCTGGTTTTTGCTTTTTTTTTTTTTGTGTCCCTTTTTTTCGAATAATTATGGGTGGGTCCCTTTTTCAAATATTCAGTTAATATCATCGTTGTGCTATATTTATATAAGATTGAAAAAGTACTATTATATGCACCCGAATAAATAAATTAAGAAAAGGTCGACAAGTTATCTAAGCATGCGGACGACCGCATTTCGACGGTCCTCATTTTGAATTACATGCGCATCATCTTCTCCAGCCTCTGTGCGCTGGTTATCCTGATGTATTTCGCGCGCCTGTGGGGCCAGGACGCGACCTTCGCGCACACCATCCGGGACCTACAAGTTGCATTATTTATTCTTTAAGTTGTTTTTTAATTTCACCATCCGGGACAATTACAGGTTTTGGTGGTATATTATTGTGTAGGAGTGTTCAGTTGTTTTGTTGATGTGTGTCTTAATTTTGTAGGATTGCAAATTATCCAATGCCGGCGCGCCAATGGAGCAACTAAAATTATGCAAAAAAAAATAGGAACGACAGCAGATGTTGATGACCGGCGCCCGAGAGTCAGTGCTGAACGCCGACAACCCCGAACTATCGGAATCATCGAATAATAATTTGGCAATAAACACACAAAATGAGGATTATGATGGTGATGATAAAGAGGGAGCCTAGGCTCCTCACACAAAGGAGCCTAGGCTCCTCAGCCGATGATACTCATCATAAAACCTTGGCACAAGCATAAGCCCCAACGCACGACAGTAGTAGGGAAGAACATAATATCAAGTGGGACCCATTCGTGCAAGTGGTGGGAGAAAACTGGAGCACAATCACCCTGACTTGACAAGTCGGGAGACGCCGGAATTCTGCAGAATAATCGAAATCAGCTGCCCGAGCGACCCGCGAGGCATATTCTGGCAGGAGGAAAAAGTGAAAATTTACACGGACCTGCAAACCGAAATGCGGCTTACCAAGAAGAAACCTGTGAAAATTACGCCGATTGTGATTGGAAACACGGGCCTAATTGCGAAGAAATGTGTTGAGGATATAGCTGAACTAGATATCGAACTCGACGTAGTGTCACTACAAAAAATTGCAGCAGTTGAAAAATGATGATACTCATGAAAGCAGCAGTAGTACTATTATGCACAAATGCACTAGTAGCATGTAGGAAAATGTTTAATGCGTTTTGGATCCAAAAAAATATTTAAAGGAATTGAAATAGATTTTTAGAACAGAATTCGAGGGGTGTTGAATTCGCTCTTATACATTTATGATATTTTAATTGATTCTCGTTGTACTATCACTAAGTGAACAATATAATAGCTACCCACGACGCAAACCCTATATACATGCCATCACAGCAAGCAATCACCGCGGATTGGAAGAACGAAGCAGCTATTCTTGTTCGAGGTGAGTTTGTTGACAACCTGTGGCTATAGTTTGAATGTGAATCCCTCCATTTTTCTACCATTTCAGCCACCACGAAAGATGTCCAACATTCATAAGAGGTGGTTTAAAGAAAGAAGAAACTTACCCCTCTTTATATTATGTTTAATAGGGAAAATGTTACAATATGCAACAAAGATGATCAGGCGGCGGGGTGATTCACCTAATATTAAGATCATACGTAGCAGATTCTACAGGCCGAGTCATGATCTTTGATGATAATGGTGATCAGTAATTGCCAAAAGAGCAACAAAGGAGCAACCTATGATAGTTGAAGCCACAAGTGCATCATCGCCCGGTATAATATTCACCCATGATAAAGATGAAAAAAAAAACCGAAGTAGCACACACCCAGTATTGCCGTTACAATAGTAGAGAATTAACTAAAATCTGATTCTCGTTTTCTTCGCATACTATCATAATAGATTGTAGGTGAAAAATAGATTTTTGCACCACATCCCAAATCAGAGACAGTTTGTGCAAACCATAGTTCGATCCGTATACTATAAATATATATTATTCCTAATACTGATTGATACGTAGTGTATAGTCCACCTCATTGTGACTCATTATTAGCTGATATTCTTTATATACTAGCAGCTACATTGTAAAAGCTCGAATCACTGCGACAGTCTTCCCACGCCTCCGGTTTGCGACCTCCGCCGTCTCCGGTTTCAACAAGACAGGCTGTGGGTCCCCTGCAGTCGTTGCAGACTACATTAATTATAATATACCCCCAGTTGTACTTCTTCTATAGTACAGCTCGCCGAGGACACTCTGCATATAAATATAATATAATATATTAGAAGAATACTGAAGTTTTTTCCTCGTATTAGATTATATTATAAGTCCACCCCCCTTTTTATCAGTAGTTCTTCTCCAATAATTATATTGATGGAGCCTCACGCCATCGCTGCGGGCCTCGCCTCGGACTTCTCGTCCCTCGGAGGGGCTAAGGGGCCCGCAATCCATCATGACGGGCACTTTCTGAGCGCAGCCGTCCATTCAGTGATGATGGTTATCGCGACCGAGATCGGTGACAAGACCTTCTTCATCGCCGCAATATTGGTTCAATTATTATTTTTGTGTTTTTAGTTAATTTTTCTGCGGTAGGAACCAAAAGGCCGCGAACTTGAATTCAAATTTTATATTTTCAGTACTAAGTTGATAAGATAATATTTTTCGAAATTCTAGTTCCGTACTTTCAGACACACACGACGAGTTATGTTTAATATTTAACAACATGAAAGAAGTATACTATGATACTTGTATATTTAGTTAAAAAAAAGGCCATGACCAAGAACCCTTTCCACGTATGGACCGGTGCGTGGGGCGCGTTGGTGAGTATGACTGTTCTCAGTGCACTGATCGGTTTGGTGCTGCCCGCGCTTTTGTCGAGGGAATACACCCACTGGGCTTCTACGGCTTTGTTCCTGTGGTTCGGCGTGAAAGCCTTGGTGGACGCGCGCGAGCTGTTCCGGGATGGCAAAGGCACGTCACATTCGGACGAGTTCGAAGAGGCGCAAGCGGAACTGGTAATATTACTAATATTGGTCTGCTTCCTTGCGTACATCTCACTGAATCGTGATTTAGACTACAGGCTAGCGGATATTTTGATGAAGCTAAAATATTTCAGTGGGCCCCACAGTCGATCTATTATGATAAATGTTGGTACAAAAATATTTGAAATACCAACTTAATATGGAAAAAAAGGCGCACATGAAGGACGACCGATCCCCGTTCCTGGAAACGCTAATTAGGGTGTTTCTGGTCACCTTCGTCGCAGAATGGGGTGACAAGAGTCAGGTCTTTTGCTTTTTTTCTAGGCTATTCGAAGGCGGTCTGATAGTAATGTCGTGGTTGGTACCTGATCGCATAATTGATATTAAGATGATATTATTGAAAAACAATCCAGATCGCGACCATCGCAATGGGCGCGGCGCGGTGTTCGGGCGGTATAATTAGCGGGGGCGTCCTTGGTAATTTTTGTCATAGTTTTAATGTGGGCCACAATTTTAGTAATCCCGGTCGCACGTGGCTATGAGAAACCTCATATAAATATTATGGATGAACAACCTAAAAAAACTGTATGCGCATAGCTTTTTGAAAAAGTCCACTACCATTCACAGATATAATTATATGCAAATCAAAAACGAAACAGGCCACGCCCTCTGTACGGGCCTCGCCGTGTGCGGCGGACAGTTGATGGCTTCAAAAATTTCGGAACGGCAGGTCGTTCTGAGCTCGGGGGCGCTCTTTTTGGGTTTCGCCGCGCACGGGTGCGTCATGGGACCGGAAGAGTAGTAATTATGGGAGAGGGAATGATCAATATATCATATGCATGAGGGTGTGATGACGGTCTTATCCATGGGCCAGTGTCGCAAGACGGGGCTAAGAGTCAAGGACGTTGAAGTATAATACACGAGGCTAATACACGAATAAATTCGGGCTCCGACAGGGCTATTGCAACAACCAACCAACCAACACGAGGCTAAGACTGACATTATTCTTGAATTCGATGCATGCCCTGTATTACGTTTATACATTACTGCATGCCTTACAATTTTATGAATTCGATGCACTGCTATATTGTGGTCAGTAATATGGAACGTATAAATGATTGTGAGTTGTGATGAGAATGATGCGATGGAAATTAATTTAACGTATTATAGGATCTTTAAGATGATGATTTTGACGAAGGACTCATTCAGTTGACTCGGGGGCGGTGAGTCGTTTTTGATATTATATGAGGACTCAAAAAACAATTTGTCCTTGAAAGACTATCCGACGAATTGGATTTGTGATGGAAGTATATAATTTATATTATGGGTGTGTGATTAATTTTTCACGCATATTACGTAGGTGAACAATTATGTTATATCAAATATCTTGACGTAGACTCGAAGTGCAATCTAATTTTTTCCTTTTAATTGACCGTAGTGGTGGTCTGAATATCCAAGAATGCGAAACGGGGGTATCTGATACATTCTGGTATTCTCGCATTTTCAATGTAACCGCCACACACGGTCCGGCGGTAGTTGGGTCCGCAGAATGGTTATGGCATTAAATATTATTAGGTCATTTATTTATTACAAGTGTATGGATTGTGGTTTGCAGACAATTTTTTCTGAATTATTTTTATATATGATTGGACCGCCCGGATTTTGTGGAGGGCTTTGAAGGGGTGTTCTTGGGTTTTTAGATAATATTGATAGTCGGTGTTCAACAGACGTTGTTGGTAAATAATTCTTGTATGTATTTCTGGTACACCTTGCACATGATGCAGTGCGATGAGCCACAGAAGTGGTGTGAGTGCATCTACTCCTTGTTCTGATATTTCTAAAATCGGTTTCGGTTTTTCAGTTTCCCAGTATCCGCTCGGTCTGTAGTGTAGCCCGACAGGATATAATATTGCATAGTCATCATGATCAAATTGAAATGGGCCCTGCCGGCGCTGTGCGTCGCGGCGGTCCTCCCTGTGCTGATGCGTTGCCGTCTGTTGGAGGAGGAAAGTATTCTCCAGAGCGAGCCTCACTCTGTCCAGGGTGCCACCGAGGAGGCAATGCCCGACGGCCAGGAGGGTGTCTCTAAGAACGTTCACGACGAGTCGAAGGGCAAGGCGAGCCTCGTGTCTGTGCTGGTTGTTGAGAATGATAGTCACTTGACTTAAGGCGCTTGTTAGTTTGTTGCATACTCACTGATACAGTAGAACGTATAGTAGAACGAGAAATCTCTGATAATATCGAGTGGCTGGCTAATCCATGTCATAATGTCTAATTCTACACCCATTAATACTAGCTGAAGAATTGTATCCCGGGACCCTTAACGATTCTCTGAAATCATAGGTGAAGGATGACGGGAGCCTGGGCAGCAGTGCGCTCTGGAGGGCCGACGGTGCGAAAAGTTCTGGTATCAAGTTTTGGTATTAATTAGGTTTTTGGAAGCCGTTATTTATCCAAAAACGGCATCAAACCACGTTCTGGCAATGTTAAGTCGACCAAAAATTTATCAGAAAAGAAGATCTCAAAAACCCCATTAGAGTCCCTCAAATATCCTTAAAAACAGCCCAGGTCCGTCAGATTTGGGTCAAAGTCTCAAGGCAATTACGAACCGATGAAAAAAATCTATAGGTAATAACAACCAGCAGCAAGGGCCCGGCGGCCCCAACAACCAGAACAGGGGGTGGCAGCAGGACGGCGGCACCAACATGGGCGGCCCGCGGAGCAGGACGCAGGGACCCCAGGACGTTCCACAGACGAACGACGAAGTTATTTTTTTCTTTAATTGCGGACATTTTTTTAGAAAGCATGTTCTCGAAGAAAAAATCGTATGTATCATACAAGCCTTGGTGGGGGCGCATCATATCATGCCCGCCTGAACGTGCCTCTCCACCGCCGTCCGCGGACGCCACCGACCCTCGCCGTGCTCTCTCTGCCACGTCCGTCCCTCGTCTCTAGACCCCCGCGCAGGGGCCCGGACCGTCCCGTCCCCTGGGGCTTATTTGTGGTTCGCCGATGTTTGTGATCTTACTTGGAATTGATCTTGATTTGGTTCTTGTTAGACCTATAGTATAGTGTTCGAGCCCCCTCCCAGCCCTCCACCCCCTTTGTGGCCATAGAAAATGCTTCGGAAGAGGACGTTTGACGAAAAAGATTTTCGGAAAGGTGATGGCCTGGACCCCCCCTCCTCCCCTTATTTCTTGACCCCCCCCCTGCGGACCCTGCGGCTTTGGGTACCCCCTTTTGGCTTCAGGTGGCCCCTTTTGGCTTGGGGTACCCCCTTTTTGCTTGGGGTATCTAGTAGTAGATTAGATTTCCATCTACGCGGGAGCCTATCAGCGGATCCGAATTCTCTCCCCCTCAACCTCTGCCGAGCAAACTGCCATCAACAATAAACGCTGAGAGCTTCCCGATCCGCATGCGATACAGCTACGGCCCTGGCATATTGGGTGACGGGTTCTTCTCGCAACAATATTTATTAGCTCCCATATGTTTTAAGCTGTCTGCGCTCCCGTTTGGGGGTTCGGGCCGGAGAGGTGGGGATTGAATGGCTCGAGGCGGGCATAGCTATGTTTTGCTTCGAGGTTCAATATGATTTTGAAGTACGGAAAGGCCCTGCAACGTGGACAGCCTTTCCTGTGATTCTATACTAGTTTTTTTTCCGCTTATTTTTAGTAATTAGGCTATGTGGGCTGTCCCCTTTGTTTCTTGCATCGGTGTGAACCCTATGTATACCTAGCGGTGCTACGCCGCAATAATCCAATCCGAAACGACTAGGTACGATCCAATCTGATTGATCAAATCGTGGATCTGCACCCTGATTTTGATCGGGATGAACTCGAAAGTGCTGAGATCGACTTCTTGGAAGGTCTCCTTGCTTCGCCGGCGAAGAACCGGAACGACGAAGCGGTTGATTTTAATTTGGCATATACTATAGTCTTACGGCAACTACACCAACGATGGCGCGGAGAGTAATCCGGAGCGACTCTATTTTGTGACGGTCTCAGCGCGACGATTAACATATAATATGGGATTTTCTATAATTGCTGCCTGTAAATCATATACTACACGTCCCGAGGATTATTCTCTAATCATATTATGTGGAGCCTGTACTACTCATAGGCTCGCTGCGTTGTGCACTGTGGCTTTTGGAGAGTTTGAATCTTGAATGCCAAAGTTTTTGCCAGTTTGGATGATACTGAAAATTCGTGGAAACTAACGTTGATGTCCTTTACTATTTAGCGGTTAGATTCTTCGGAAGCGGGGTTTTTGACTATGTATTGTCACCTCGATGTCCTTCCACGGCATTTGAAATGAAAACAGGCCGCCAACAGCTCTGCCGATGTCGCTACTGAGCCACCAGCACCTTCTACAGGTGCAACTCCGGTTGGGTTATTGATTCTGATCTTGTGTGTGGCCCTGTGGTACTAATGCTGGTTCCAATAGTAGGTTCAAGATTCAAGGCGATTCCAGCCGAAGGATCTCAGCTGGTTCCAATAGTAGATTCAAGATTCAAGGTGATTCAAGATTCACTTTTAGCGTTAGTAACTGGCGCAGCGGGCCTATGAGTCCAGAGTACGGTTCATACATATGTGGAGCCTGTACTCTGGACTCATAGGCCGGCTGCGTTGTGCACTGTGGCTCTTGGAGAGTTTGAATCTTGAATCTTGAATGCCAAAGTTTTTGCCAATTGGTTGGATAATGTTGAAAATTTTTTCGCGGGAACTAACGTTGATGTCCCTTCTATTTCGCTGTTAGATTCTTCGGGGGCGGGGTTTTTGACCATGTCGAGTCCTCTGGATGTCCTTCCACGGGGCGGCCAGCAGCATCCTGGGAGCTCCTGGCGCCAGCACCTCCTACACATACAACTCCGGTTGGATTATTGATTCTGATCTCTGAGAGCCGGAAGTGATTCTGTTCTCATGGTAGAGAGCTAGCCGGAATTGCACCCAGAATTGCCCGGAACTTCGATAGAGGATTAGCCGCAACTTAGACCCCGAAATTCAACTAAAGTAAAATTGAAGTTCCGGCAATTCCGACTCTGGATTGGGAATTGCCGGAATTGCTCGGGCCTTCGGTGTTAGCCTGACCAGAACTTCGGCCAGATTTTCTGGAACTTCGGTAGAAAACTTGCGCGCGTTTCAACCCCAAAATTCAACCGGAATTGAAGTTCCGGCAGTTGCCCGTACTTCCCAGAATTGTCTGTGCGGCATCTCGTGCAATATTGATTCATGATTGCAATATTGATTCATGATATTGATACATTCGCGCAAGCCGATACCTCTATATGTTACGGTCCGATAGCAGCAAGCAGCCCGTTCTCCACACCCTTGATATAATTTGCTATGGTAATTGATAGAATTTTTCTATACCAATTTACTACCAACAAGTAATAACAATAATAAGAACAAAAATAGCACTACAAGTAAGCAAACTACAACCATGCCTTTCGCCTCGGAATTTTTAAATTTTTCTTAGTAGTTTTCATATTTTCACTTTAATTTTCATTTTTCTGACTTGATTTATGGAGAATTGGTTATCCGCACGGCAGTGACCATTTCTTAATCCGTTCATCGTCAGGTAATAATAATACCCGCCAATCATTCTTCTTGTTGAGAGTTCCAATAAATATTGATTCATGATTGTAACCGTATTTTTCTTGGAGCGGATTTTTTCTGGCACCACACATTAGATCTTTTTAGTATTATTGCAATTTTCATCACAAAAATTATATCAATGTTTCTTTGACTGTCAGGCCCAGGCAGGGGAGGAGGCAGAGGAGGTCCCGGCGGAGGAGGAGGCAAAGGAGGTCCCGGTGGAATTTAGATGCCCGATCACGATGGACGTGATGTACGACCCGGTTTCCTTTCATTCGGAGCGTATACCATAGACATTAACTGGTTTTTGTTTCGTGCGATATGGAACTTGATAATTTACTACAGCTAGGAGGTTTCGCGAATATTGGTCACCAATAGCTGTTGCAAATCGAGTTGTAATGTTGAAAAAAAAGGTTTTGTTAGTGGGGGATGGCCACACGTATGAGCGGACGGCCATCGAAGCGGCGCTCAGATTGAAGTTGGAGTCGCCGCTGACACGCAAACCACTTCTGAGCGAAACGGACAGGATGCTGGTGAAGAACTTCAACCTGGACAAGCTGATTGGAGATAGCGGTGCCCGTGCCGAGACTACTGCTGGCCAAGCGGGCGCCACAGCAATTGAGACGGCCGTGGCCGTTCAGCCGGTTCAAATGGTAGATTCAAGATTCAGTTTTAGCGTTAGTAACTGGCGCAGCGGGCCTAAAAGTCCAGAGTACGGTCCATACTCCATATTATTAGAAAAGCCTGGTAGGGGGCGCCCAAGGGGCGCCCCCGGCTTGTCGTATTTCGGAGGGCTCGCTTGAGGCGCCGGGCGCCTGAGGGCGCCCGGTGCACCGCATCTCGTTCATTAAACTTCCCCTTGCGCAAGATCGGCGCGCCTCGTGTTTGTGGTGTTCCTTCGTCATCCCTTGCCCACGATCGGCGCGTGTCGCGCGCCTCGTGGTTGCGATGTTCCTTCGTCATCCCTTGCCCACGATCGGCGCGCGTCGCGCGCCTTGTGTTTGCAGTGTTCCTTCGTCGTGTCTTTTGCACGATCGGCGCACATCGCGCGTCTCATGCTCACGGTGTCCCCCCCACAATATTTTGCGCACGTTCGTCGCGCATCATGCAAATCCTGCGTTGGCCATCGACTTTGTGTGTGCGTCGATGGCATCTTGGTAATCGAGCTCAACCGACCTCAATCGAGCTAAATCGACCTGAATCGAGCTCAATCGGTCTCAATCGACCCCAACCGACCTCAATCGACCTCAATGGCGAATCCCCCCCCCCTGTCTTATATGATGCCCCCTTTTACAAACGTACCCATCCGTCTGCAATGAACAGGGGGGTTAATTTATGAATGCCCCCCCTTCTAGCAGTGGCATGGTAGGGTGTTCCTGTAAAAAACAAAGGTACTTTGCTAACGAAAATAAGATAACTTTCTACCGAAAAATTCTTCCGATCATGTTCCGACTTTATTATTCCTTGGAGATTTCATCTCGCCATTTGTTTCTTGTTTCTGAGGATCTTTCTGCACAATCACCGCGTTCAAGCAAGAAAAGATGCGCAAAAAGAAACATTGTTCTGCCTGCCATCTCGCCCTCTCAGGCGCGGCCGCGCGGTATGACTCCGTCATCGTTCGGTTCCCTTTCCGGCTAAATGCAACCCGTCAAACCCTTTCTGGTTGGTTCGCTCACTCTGTTTCATTTTACTCCTTGCACATCATCATTTGTATCAGCTCGTTCCTTTCGCATCCCTTCGCCCCCCCCGGGTTTGATTTAGTCATGCGTTTAGGGACGAGCGGGAGAAGCAACACCGCCGCGGGTCTGAGTCGAAAAAGCTTTGGGAGTCGTGGCAAAAGAAAAAAGAGCGGAGGCAGCGCAATTGGAATCAAGCGTCGAAAGGACGACGGCCCTGCTTTTTCCGTGGGAGTGGGGCTGACAGCAGAGGTTTGGCCCGGAGCCCGACCACGACTTGTAGTAGAAGCCGGAGGACGTGGCCTGGAGCAGGCCCCTGCGGGGCCGCTAGGGCTTTTCAACGCAAGATCCGGAGTGGCCAAGCGGCCACCCCGCTGGTGTGCAGTGCCACAAAGATCACAGCACATGCACGCATGTATTGTTTTCAGTTGATTACACATGCGCACAATCGGCGAATCTCTTCTGAAACCGCTGCATCAACGGAAAAGAAAGTTCCTTGATATGAAAGAGTGCCTGCATCGTCCAAATTCCGCGCATTTCCCGTGAGCGAGTTCGGGAAGGCGGGTTGGCATTGAAGGGTGCGCAGAGCCGGTATCAAAATGGACAATGGAAAAGTGGAAAAGCAACCAAATAGTGGGCTATGGACCTATCCTTCCTTCGCACGGGGATACGGGACCTCCCCTTTGGACAGGGGCTGTCCCCCCTTAAATTCCTAAACCCGCTAAATGCATAAAAGTTTGGATATCGGCTGAACTTGTACATTCGCTTGTCATCCAGCATGCCCGGGCGGCCTCGCATTCAGATCACCTCGCAAAAAGAATAAATCTTAGACTAGAGTATTGTAATATATTTCATGCTCCGCGGGGGAAGGGGGGGGTATAGAGTAGACGGCGTGCTCGGGATTAGGGGTGGGTTACTTATTCGCGACATAGGGAGAGCGTTACGAGGGCTTGTGTAAATAGGCGATGGCGCGTAGCGTTTTCCAAGGGGTGGGCGCACTACAAGGGCGCACTTTACGCCAGATGGGTTTGGATTTCATGAATAGCGATTTTGTTAAGTGTTGTGATATATCGTTTTTTGGGTGCTGCGCGAAAAAACGAATATCAATTTTAAACGTGCACGGAAGTGTGTTGGAAATTGGCCTTGGGAGAGCTCTGAGCTTACAACGAGCTCTTGGAGTTCGGGGTTAGAGGGAATGCGTTCTGGGAGCGCTGCGCTCCTAAGGAAATAGCCAGGGTTGCCGTAGATAGACGTAGATAGATTTTAAATCTAAGCTACCTACACCTACGCGTTAGCATTGAGAATCTATCTACGCGGAACTTTGGACCACGTGCGCAGCACGTGCGCAGCATCTTTTTAACTTGCGTACCTCCTGAAACCTTAAACGCATCTAGAAGCGACCTGTGTGCGGTTCTCGGCGCACCACGCGTGCATCCTCGATTTATTCTCAAATTTTAAATGGCCAAGAGCGTGTATCTATAAGATTGGTGCAAGCTCTTGCCCATGAAAATAATTACACGCTCTTGCCCATTTATACCGCACGTTAGCATTCACTTGTCCGCCTCAAAACCCCGGGCCTCGGCAGAATCTCGGACAAAATGGCGCCTCATCGTTTTGCGCACTTTTGTAGTGATAGTCAACTCCCTCGGCGCGCAAAGCGCGCCTCGTGTACTGGTTTTCTCTGATTCCCATAAGGCTCATAGGCCCATCCTGCCTCAGGGATAAGCCGCGAAAATAAAGCGCTGCTTTCTTAGGTATCTATCGTGGTTGCTCTCTTTGGGAAAAGAAAACCGCTAGAGCCTGACCCTGTGTGTATCTTGTTTTGTCAGGGATGATCCCTGATCTCGACTTTTAAAAAATGGAGAACCCCTAAAGCCTGACCCCCTTTGTACCCTGTTTTATCATCGGAACCCAGGGGCTAATCACCTTAAAAAAACGAAACCCGCTAAAGCCTGACCCCCTTTTTACCCTGTTTTATCATCGGAACCCAGGGTTTAATCACTTAAAAAAACGAGAACCGCTAAAGCCTGAACCCCTTTGTACCCTGTTTTACCATCGGAACCCAGGGATTGCTTACTCAAAAAAACGAAAACCGCGAAAGCCTGACCTCCTTTGTACCCTGTTTTACTATCGTAACCCTATCGTTTCCCATCGGAACCCAAGGAATGAAAACCCCCTCCCCCGCCCCTAATTTCCCTATCCCCTTTTTTGGTACCCTGGTAAACCACCTGTTTGGAAGTAGCTTTCCTCACTGCTAGTCATGTTTTTCCGCGCGGCTCATTTTCGAGAGGAATTTGCTGCCTATATGTTCTAAATAATTGAAGAAACACAATATTACGCAGATTGCCCTGCCCTTCGAGAGGACGGCCTTCGTTTTTGGGGGCGGCGGACACCGGGCCATGGCCGTGGGTGTAGGCGTGCTGCGCAGTCTAACCGAGGTCGGCGAGAACGCCGCGGCGTACTTCGGCAATTTTTTTTTTCAGATATTATGAAAATCGGATATTAGAGTGTTTTATAGGTCATTGAATTCATAATACATAGATCTAATATTCAATCAAACTGGGAAAAGCCAATCAAACTGTGCTGTTCGCACTGTCCGACATGTACAGAAGTCAGACATTATTATGAGGTCTAAGGCATGAGATCGTACTGTATTAGAGTTGCCGATCATGACCCTGTAACAAAAATAATCATGAATAATCCGTTATAACAACGAATTCTTATGAAGCCGTAATATCATATGTATAATGATGAAACTTTAAAGGCAACAGCGGGGGGACGTGGGCTTTGTTCAGCTACGCCCTCGCGAAGGATGTCGGGCGGTTTGTTTTGGGCGAATCGACGTCCGCGTTTGACGCGAACAGACCGGTCACTGTACCCTCCGCACAGCTGGAGGAATTGGGGCGCGCGTGTGACGCGGATGATCTTACCGATTTGACAGCCATATCTGCACGCGCGCCGCGCCGCGACGGGAGAAGTGCAAGACGACGACGACGCGCGCCGCGCCCGCGCCAGCCGTGTGATCCGCGCAAGGTCCTTGCGGGGGGTGTTAATAATGTCTCTTCGCCCACCACCAATGGCGCGCCAGTTGCCACAGGCTCCGTCTACCAGACGGGCATACAGGATGAGTATTCGCAGAAAATGGCCAGCCAGGCCCAGGCGGGAATGATGGCAGCTCTAAAAAACCCGTCACAGTGGGGGGCGAACGCTGATAACGTATTTAGTTCGCGCCATCAGGAGCGCTGGAGCGGCTTTCTCGAGAACCACTTTTTTAGCAAATTAACCAATGAAAATTTCTTCTTCGATGCCAACGAGTTTAATCAACAACAAAGTCAAGGGGGAGCAAAGACTACTTTGTTCAAGCGTCCGCTGCGTCTGGGCGTGGTCGCAGGCGAGCTCTATCACGCGGGAAACAACACTTTGAAGGCGGACTCGCAGGACCTGAACATCAAGGATGCGGCCGTTATTTTCATCGATGCCCGACAACCCGAAGATTCGCAGCACGGCCACCTGGGCGACCCCCAGCAGATGTCTGAAAAAAGTGTTTTTTTGTCATGTATCTGAGCAGCTATCTTCCGTGGTCCTGCGTTTCGTCCATTTTGATAATGAACTTCATGTGTACGAATCATTACAATATGAGAAGGCGTATATTAATACGTATGATCCCCTAGCATTTGATGACCATGCACATAAAAAACATAAGGTAGGGCTGCACGAGGAGAAATTCATCGGGCTCACCACTACCAGGTTCCGTGGACCGCCCGGAGCGTGCTCGGACTGGCCACGGCGTCCAGCAACGCGCCAGGCCAGGTCATAGCATCTTTTCTTTCGAACAAATGATTTTTGATACATATATGTAGTGGATCTATAAAGAAATTTTGAAACCCCCCCCCCTCAGGGGGTCAGGGAGGACCGTCAGGGCTATAATAATGTGGTTACAGGTGTGGCGCGGAGTGCTATCATTGGCTGGTTTTCCTGCGTATTCATGTGGGAGAGTGCTTCGTAGCCGCTACCGTGGAAGCTTTATTGAACACCCTCGATCTATAAAATATATTGTACAGGTGCTATACGCGGGCCAAAGAAGCACGTGTAAAAAGTTTCAAAAAATCCCGGTTCGGACGTTTCCAAAATCTGTCTGTCCTGTTGTTTTTGATTGAAATGGTGTTTTTGTGCTGCTTTTTGGGAACTTTTTTGACATTTTTTTCCAGCGTGACTTTCTGTCCTCCGGAATTTGTGTTTTTCATTGAATTGGGGATTCGGCCAAGAGTGTTGATAAGCCCGTCAATGCCTCTTCAGGGACCCCAAAAAGTTCATTGAAAATTTTCCCCTAGTATGTTGGTAGAATATTATATGCCCAGATTTATTAATGTTCCCCTATAGGCATTTCTTCGATATTCAGAATATATCTCAACCAGGTGGCTGAGGGCGGCAACAATTTTGGTTTAGAGCTCTTCACCGCCGCGGCTTTCGGGCATAAGGACAAGGCGAACGCCGATAATTTTTATGTCTACTTAAATTTCAAGACCGGCGAGATGATCCCGCATTCGTTGGAGAATTGGGCGAAAGCGCGCGCTAATCAAACGCAAACCCGCGACGAGGCAGGCATGTTGGTTCAGTCTGTTTTAATATCATAAAATTTCTACTGAGTGTACATCATGTAAATTTGGACGGAAATCTTGCAAAAGCCTTTCTATTCTAAAAGTAAATCTAGTACCTATATTACAATAGATAGTGGTTTAAGATTTTTGTTGGTAATTGATTCCTTTTAGATCGTTTAGTTTTGTGCAGGGTTGTATACTATGATGGTGGGGCGCGCTCTAGGATGTTTGAGTGGATGACGTATAATGAGTCACATTGGAAACTAGAGAACTTTTATTATTATAGATCTTGCCGATGAAAACCTTACTGGATTGATTCCAGGTGGTTATTATACGGACACCTCTAAGATGTTGGAGCCGGCGGAGCCGGGGCTAGGGAAACCCTTTTCCAAAACTACGCGCCACCGAGCAGCTAGGAGGCCGTATTCCGGCAGACTAGAGCCGGGGATAAGTAGATCTGATTGGAGTCATTTTAGGCAGATTTCTCGTAAACATCACCTCTTCAAATATTGAATCTCCAGTTCTTTGATTTCATGGATCCCTTGCAGATCGACTGGATTATACCCTTTGAGTTGCATACATGTCACAAAACCTTACGATTGATAAAACT